>Ga0082212_10002036_pt1 | contig 29704 bp, 27 predicted proteins | sample TergutNt197P3_FD_71548 | JGI IMG/M metagenome (GOLD analysis project Ga0082212, IMG submission 71548) | Neocapritermes taracua P3 segment gut microbial communities from Petit-Saut dam, French Guiana - Nt197 P3 | ecosystem: Host-associated > Arthropoda: Insects > Digestive system > Gut ...
TTGAACGCAGCGCAGCGGAGTGAGTTTCGAAATTTTGCTGCAGAGGAGCTTAGAAGCGCACAATCCCATAGAATCGAGCGCGTTAAATGTTCGCCCGCTCTGTGTGGCCGGCTTCAAGGAACACCCCCGTGTTCTGGAATATTCTGCTACAACAATTAATTGGTATGCCCCTTGGCAAAAACAACAATGCTAACCCCCTAAAAGTTTGGTATAATAAAGGGGATCTTTTCTCATTAATCCGGATTCGCAGGAATTTTTCACGGAAGGAGTCATGATAGTGACCAATATTCGGGTATTTGTTGCGGGGGCTTGCGGTCGCATGGGCAGCGAAACCGTGCGTACAATTTTACAACAACAGGATATGATTTTGGCGGGGGCGGCGGATATCTATGGTCAGGGAGAGGATCTGGGCTCTTTGCTGGGAAGGGAGCCTTTTGGGGTCTGCCTCAGCTTATTGGATGAACAGATTTTGCGCGACATAGGCCCCGATATTCTGGTGGATTTTACGAACCCGCAGTCTGTGCTGGCCAATACGAAGATGGCTTTGCGGGCGGGGGTTGTCCCTGTGGTTGGGGCCACGGGTCTGGATGAAGAGGATGTGCGGGAGCTTAGAGAACTGTCGCAGGAAGTGGGGATTGGGGCTTTTATCGCGCCAAATTTTGCTTTGGGGGCTTCGCTCATGATAAGATTTGCCCGGGAAGCGGCTAAGTTCTTCTCTGATGTGGAGATTATTGAATACCATCATGACCAGAAGCTTGATGCGCCTTCGGGAACGGCTTTGAAAACTGCTGAGGAGATCAGAAAAGTGCGGGGGTCACGTCTTCAAGGTCATCCTCATGAGTATGAGAAACTGCCGGGCGCTCGAGGGGGAGATTTTGACGGGATCAGGGTTCACGCGGTGCGGTTGCCGGGCATGCTGGCCCATCAGGAGGTTCTCTTTGGGGGGGTGGGGCAGACGCTGTCTATTCGCCATGATACATATACCCGGGAGACTTACATGCCTGGGGTTATGCTGGCGATTCGCCGCTCCCGGAGCCTTAAGGATTTTGTGGTGGGATTGGAAAATTATTTGGACTGAGAAAATAAGGTCATATCTGTGGGATAACGCACCCTCCTTGCCCTTTTTTCATATACTGCCGATGGGTAGATATTTTAAAGTGAAAGGGGGAGGGGTATGGAGCGGGTGCGGGTTCTTGATGGGATTGTTTTGGCTGTTATCGGGGGAGATGATCGTGAGATCTACCTGATTCCGGAGCTGCAGAAGCTGGGGGCTTACATAATGGCTTTGGGATTGGAAGAGTCGCCTATTGCCGATGGCATTGAATGTGTGCGCTCTTTTAAGGATGTTCTGGCTAAAGCAGATGGGCTCTTATTTCCAATGTTCGGCACGGATGAACGGGGGCTTGTGAAAGCGAAATATGCTCAACAGCCTATTGTCCTGAACAAGGATGTTCTGGAAATGATTCCGAGGCATATTCCGATCTTTATTGGGTGGGCCCGACCAACGTTGAAATTGGCGGCGGCTAAGTTGGGGCTCACTCTTGTGGAAGTGGCGAACCGCGATGAGGTGGCTGTTTTGAATTCTGTGCCGTCGGCTGAGGGCGCGATTCAGATGGCTATGGAAAGCACGTCAATTACGATTCATTCCAGCGAAAGCTTTGTTCTGGGGTTTGGCCGGCTGGGGTTGACTTTGGCGCGGGTTTTGCGGGGGATGGGGGCTCGTGTGAGTGTGGCGGCGCGATGCTTGCGTGACCGGGCCAGGGCTGAGGAGATGGGGGCTCGTGGCATGGATTTTGCCGGGTTGGATGAAGAGATCGGGCGGGCCCAGATTGTATTTAATACGGTTCCCCACAAGGTGTTGAACAGGGAGATGCTGGAATGTATGGATCGGGATGCTGTGATTATTGATCTGGCGTCGATTCCGGGGGGGACGGATTTTGAATATGCCCGGAAGGTGGGGATCAAAGCGCTTCTGGCGCCTGGGCTGCCGGGTATTGTGGCGCCGAGGAGCGCCGGATGTGTTTTGGCCCGGGTGTACCCCTCTATTCTTACGGAGTATCTGCCGAGTCAATGCTGGCATAGAAAGGGGGGGAAAGCATGCTGAAATTTGAGGGGATGAAGATTGGTTTTGCTTTAACGGGATCCCACTGTACGTTGGATGAGGTTTTTGAGGTGATTCAGGGGTTGGTGGATGAGGGGGCTGATATTGTTCCCATCATGTCTGATGTTGTGAATACGATGGATACGCGTTTTGGCAAGGCTGAGCAGTGGAGAAAAAGGTGTGTTGATATCTGTGGCAAGGAGCCTTTGTGCACGATTACGGATGTTGAACCGATAGGGCCTCAGAGAGCTCTGGATTGTTTGGTGATTGCGCCTTGTACGGGGAATACGCTGGCGAAACTGGCGAACAGTATTACGGATAGTCCGGTTCTCATGGCGGCTAAGGCGCAAATGCGGAATTTGGGACCGGTGGTGCTGGCTATTGCAACTAATGACGGTCTTGGCGGCAACGCGAAAAATATTGGGATGCTGCTGAGTCAGAAAAATGTCTTTTTTGTGCCTTTTGGGCAGGATAATCCTTGGCAGAAAGCGAATTCTCTGATTGCTCATATGCGAAAGATTCCGGAGACTGTCTTTTTTGCCTGTCAGCGCAAACAAATTCAGCCTATTTTGGAGGATTTTTTGGCTCAAGTGGCTAATGGCTAATGGCTAATGGCTAATGGCTAATGGCTAATGGTTAGTACCTTACAGACGCGAAGCGTCAATAAAAAATAAGAAAATCCAATACTGACCACTAACCACTGATCACTGACCACTTGCGGGCAAAGCCCGCATTAGAGGGGCAGAGGGTTTTGCACTGGGTCTGGTGAGGTTTCCTATCAGGAAACTTATGGGGCTCAGTGTTTCTATATATGAACACAGTGTTCATGATATAATAACAGAGGGTCTTCAATATCCGGTTCAAAGAAAAACGATAAAAAGGGGCGAGTAGAGTATGCCGAATATAGCTATTGTGGGCGCAACAGGTGCGGTGGGGGCGGAGTTTCTCAAGGTCTTTGCCGAGCGGAATTTTCCTGTGGACGAGCTGCGCTTGCTGGCGACTCAAAGATCCAGGGGATCACGCATTCGTTGGCGGGATCGGGAGATTGAGGTTCAGGAAACGACAGAGGAGAGTTTTCGGGGAATGGATTTTGTTTTGTTTGCGGGGGGATCGGCCAGCACGGAGTTTGTTCCGGCGGCGGTGACACATGGGGCCATTGTGATTGATAATAGTTCGGCTTTCCGCATGGATCCTGAGGTGCCGTTGGTGATTCCGGAGATTAATCCGGAGGATGCTATGGGGCACAAGGGGATTATTGCCAATCCCAATTGTTCCACCATTATTATGGCTATGGCGTTGAAGCCGATTGAAGATGCGGTGGGGATTGACCGGGTGGTGGTGTCTACGTATCAAGCGGTCTCGGGGGCGGGGCGCGCCGGAGTGACGGAGCTGGACGTGCTGATTCAGGCCTGGGCCCGGGGCGAGGATGTGGAGAAGGCGTATGGGGAGAGTGAGAAGGTGTTTGTGCATCCGATTGCTTTTAATATTATTCCCCATATTGATAGATTTTGTGAGGGCGGATACACAAACGAAGAGCTGAAAATGGTCCGCGAAACTCAGAAGATTTTTCACCGGCCGGATATGCGTATCGCCGCGACAGCGGTGCGGGTGCCTGTGTGGCGGTCTCACAGTGAATCGGTCACTGTGGAGACGAAGGTGAAAATGTCCGCGGAGGAGGCTAGGGAGGCCATGAGGGCTTTTCCGGGGCTGGTGGTACAGGATGATCCGAGGAACACTCCTGCGGATACTCCTTCGGGTAATCCCGCGGATAGTCCTCAGAAGACTATCTATCCTATGCCGATGTATACGGCGGATTTGGACGAGGTGTTTGTGGGACGCATCCGTGAGGATGTGTCGGTGGAGAAGGGACTTTGTTTCTGGGTGGTGGGCGATCAGCTGCGTAAGGGTGCGGCGACGAATGCGGTACAGATTGCAGAGTTGTTTTTGTAGAGAGATGGGTTCTACAAGGAATTTTACCCAAAAACCCGGGGGGGTGACAGACCAAACATGGACACTCTGGCAACCATGAACATTCTGGTACAAAAATTCGGCGGCACATCTCTTTCCACTCAGGAAGAGCGCCTGCACGCGGCGAAGAAAATTATGCAGGCCACCAGCCAGGGCTATGCCGTGGTGGTGGTGGTCTCAGCTATGGGACGGGAAGGAGACCCTTACGCCACAGATACCTTGATCTCTCTGACCGGGAAGATTTCACCGGAAATGCCCAAAAGGGAAATGGATATGTTGATGAGCTGCGGCGAGTTGATCTCAGCCGGGGTCATGGTGGCCACACTGCAGAGCTTGGGAGTGCAGGCTGTACTTTTGACAGGGGCTCAGGCGGGCATTGTGACCAATGAGTCCTTTGGAGACGCCCGAATCTTGCGGGTAGAGCCAAAGACCATTCTGGCCCACCTGAGAGACAATCATGTGGTGGTGGTGCCGGGGTTCCAGGGAGCCACAGAAAGCGGCGAGCAAACCACGCTGGGCCGGGGTGGCAGCGATACCAGCGCCGCGGCGTTGGGGGTGGCGCTGGAAGCGGAGGCCATTGAGATTTTTACTGATGTGGAAGGGGTGATGACAGCGGATCCGCGCATTGTGGAAGATGCCAAGATTCTCCCTGTTGTCAGCTATAATGATATTTCTAACCTGGCCCATCAAGGGGCCAAGGTGATCCATCCCCGGGCTGTGGAAATCGCCATGCAGCGCAATGTGCCCCTTAGGGTTCGCTCGACCTTTTCCGACGGGCCGGGAACCCTTGTGACGAATAGCATGCCTGACAAGGTGGCGGGAGCTGATGCAGTGGGAGATCGTATCATTACAGGGATTGCCTGCACGCCCAATGTGACTCAGATCCAGCTGGACATCGACGGCTGCGAGAATAAGCCTGAAGTTTGCAAGAAAATTTTTCGCGGCATGGCCCTGGCGGATATCAGCGTGGATTTTATCAGTGTACAGCCAGAGCGGGTCAGCTATACGGTGCGTCATGAATGGGGAGCGAAAGCGATAGGGATTTTACAGAACATGGGTTTTGCGCCCAAGTCCAAGCTCAAGTGCGCCAAGATTTCCCTCGTGGGCGGCGGCATCGCCGACTTGCCCGGGGTGATGGCAACTGTGTTGGAAGCCCTTGAGGAATGCGGCGTAGAGACTCTGCAGTCGGCGGACTCCCATACAACTGTTTGGGTGCTGGTGGAAAAGGAACATATGATTGCTGCGATTCAGGCTATGCATAGGAAGTTTCAGTTGGGAACGTGAAGACATTAGATTAACTTAAATATGAGAAATGATTAAAAATATATGAAAGAAAAGAAACGATTGAGAAATATGCAATAATATTGCCGATGAGGGCGTTTATCAGCTATAATATTAAAAGTACAGCTGAAAGATATCAGCCGCGCTGAAAGATATTGACCATGGATAAAGGAGGGAAGGCAATGACCCTATTTGCATCATTTAAGAAGACAAAACTAGTTTCATCGCTCATAAAGATAGCGCCATTTTCATCGCCGAAATACTTTTTGCGTAATACAAAGCGTGCCGCAGCGGTTATTTTTGTTCTGACATTGTCGGTAGCCATCGTTTCTTTTATTACATCTATGGTTGACAGCGTTATTGCGGATGCGAAGAAGGCCAATTTGAAACCGCTCGAGTACATGTCTTATGTGACGCCGGCTTCTGGCGAGGTCTTTCTCAAAGATGCTGCGGTGGTAGAGATCAACAATATCGACATGATTGATAAAGTTTATTCCGTCACGATTCAGCACACGGGGTTTACCAGCCTGATAGGGAGCGCCTCATCACTTGTTGTCATCCCCAACAATGTCCGCGATATTTCGCAAATTATGGGCAGTATGGGGATTGAAGCCGCCGGCAGACTTCCCCAGGAGGGGGACAGCTATGAAATTATTATGAATGAACGATTGCTCAAGAACAAAGGACTAAAAATCGGAGACTTTATTGAAAATGGTATTAATGGGAATGAAACTTTAAGCGGGAGATATAAAATTGTCGGGTCGTTTTCCAAGGATATCATGGTGTCTTTCGCGAACAAAAGTGCACATCTTGAATCTTTGAAACAAAACGGGATGACGGGGGATAACCCCACAGGGCTTCTCCTGATTCCCAAGGCTGGCCAGCTTGAGAAAATGAATGATCGGCTTGAAACGATCAACAGAAAGGACACCACAGTAGTTACTTATTCTTCCCAAAATAAAATACGTGATGATGAGCTGGCGTCTCTGAATAGGATTCTATCTCTTGTTGTTTTTGCGGTTTTGTTGATTCTCTCCATATCCATTAGTGCCATGATCTACGTTCTCTACTTAAGCCGTAACGAGGAATTTGGCATTATCCATGCGATGGGATATCAGAAATCTTTTATTAGAGATCTCATCCTCAAAGAAATTATCTCCTTGAGTGCGGTGTGCTGGATATGTGGATATGTCTTTTCGTTTGTGATCTTGGCCATTTTTAACCAGTCTTTACTGGCGCCTAAGGGTCAGACGCTGTATTTCTTTACGTTTTCGGGGTTGGTCTATACCCTGATGATTCCTGTTTTTGTTGTGATATGTGCGGCGGTTCCCATTTTGCGACGGTTAAAAAAATGGGATCCTATCACTGTTATTGAGAGGAGAGAATAGATATGCTGTCTTGCCAGAACTTGCAACTCATTTATCAAGATGGACAGAATACAAAAACGGTTTTTGATCAGATGAATTTAAAGATTACACGAGGAGAGAATGTTGTTCTGCTGGGTCCATCGGGCAGCGGCAAAAGCTCTCTAATTTATCTTTTGTCCTGTCTGCGCAAACCAACTGATGGGAAAATTTTCCTGGATGATATCTGTATATCTGAGCTAAGCCCTGAAGAAATAGCCGATATTCGCAAAGAGAGATTTGCCTTTGTTTTCCAGATGCATTTTTTAGTTCCGTATCTAACGGCGGTGGAAAATGTCATGACCGGGCGCGGCGATTTTTCCGAGGGCGGCAGAGAAAAAGCTATGGCGCTGCTGGCTGAATTGGGTCTTGAGGGCCATGCGGATAAAGACATACATCACTTGTCCGGCGGAGAGCAGCAGCAAATTGCTATTGCGAGAGCTCTTATCAGTGATCCGGACATTATTTTTGCCGATGAGCCCACGGCGTCGCTCGACCATGAGACGGCCCGAGGGGTTCTTCAATTTCTTAAAAATCATAAGTCCGAGAGTACACTGATTTTTGCGACTCACGATACGTCGATTTTAGCGGGGGATGAGAGAATTCTTTATCTTGAAAATGCCAAGGTTGTTGAGGCCGACTTTGAGGGAGGTTCCGGGGAGAGAGAGAGCTGTTCGCGTGAAGCAGGCTTTGGAGAAAGAACGGTGAGTTCCGGTGAAAGAACCCGATTCCTAACGCGTCTTTTGCACCCTGAACAAGGACAGCGGAAAACCGGCTATTCCAATGAAGGCGCGGCGATGGCCCGTAAGGGCTCTGCGCGTATCCGTGAGAATCCTCTCGCGGACATGGAAAGAATAGAGCGTAAAACGAGTGATTCCCATAAGGGATCCGCTCGCATCCGTGAGAGATCTCTCGCGGACATGGAAAGGGTACAGCATAAACCGAGTGATTCCCATAAAGGATCTGTTCGTGTCCGTGAGAGATCCCTTGCGGATATGGAAAGGGCACAGCGCAGAACGAGTGAGTCCCATAAAGGATCCGTGCGTATCCGTGAGAGATCTCTTGCAGATATGGAAAGGGTACAGAGGAAAACGAGTGATTCCCAAAAAGAATCCGCGCACATCCGTGAGAGATCTCTTGCGGATATGGAAAGGGCACAGCGTAAAACGAGTGATTCCCAAAAAGAACCGGCTCGCATCCATGAGAGATCCCTTGCAGATATGGAAAGGGTACAGCGTAAAACGAGTGATTCCCAAAAAGAACCGGCTCGCATCCATGAGAGATCCCTTGCGGATATGGAAAGGGTACAGCGGAAAAATGAGAAGATAGAACAGAAAAACAGTGATTTCGAAGAAAGCGTTGTCAGCGCCCATGCAGCTATACCAGTGACTGAGCAGGCTGCGGCAGAGGATGCAGTTACTACCAAGACAGGGGAGAGAAGTGTTAGTCCCAGCGAAAGCGCTGCCAGTGCCCGAGCAAGAATTGCCAGTGCCCGAGCAAGAGTTGCCAGTGTTCGTGAAAGAGCTGCCGGTTTCCGTACAAGAACGACAGTGACTGCTGCTGCGGCAGAGACCACATCGACTGCAGCAGAGACCACATCGACTGCGGCAGAGACCGTGTCGACTGCGACCGAGACCACGTCGATTGCGGCAGAGACCGTGCCGACTGCGGCCGAGACCGTGTCGACTGCGACCGAGACCGTGTCGACTGCGACCGAGACCACATCGATTGCGGCAGAGACTGTGCCGACTGCGGCCGATACCGCATCCGCCGCGGCAGAGGCTGTATCGGCTGCGACAGTCACTGCCGGCACAGAAGAGAAGGCTGCCAGTTCCAAAGAAAGCGCGCCGAGATCAGCTCATATCCGTGAAAACTCTCTTGCGGACATGGAAAAGGCACAGCGGAACCCCATCGATTCCGGAGAAAACGTTACCTGTGAAAGAGGCGCCAAGACTGATGAGAGGGATGCGAGTTCCGGTGAAAGCGATGTTATTATCCGAGAAAAAGTCCTCGCAGATATGGAAAAGGTGCCGCGAAAAGGATTAAATGCCAGCGAACGCGCAGGAGACACTTATGAAAAACCTGATACCCGTAAAAGATATTTTGCGAACCTGGACAGGAAACAACAGACAGCCGGTTCCAAGGAGCGTGTGGACAGAGCCCGTGCAAATGGAGTCCTTGCAAGAACTGCCGGTGCCAAAGAGAGGGCTGTTGACCCCAATGAAAGTGTTGCCATTATCCGTGAGAGAGTTCTTGCGGACATGGGAAAAGATCAACAGCAAACGGATTCCAGAGAAAGCGCTGCCGGAGCCAGAGAAAGCGCTGCCGACACCAATAAGAGAGGTGTCAGTTCTCATGAAAGTATTGCCATGATTCGTGAGATCGTTCTGGCGGACATGGGAAAGAGGAAACGGAAAGCTGAAGCTGTCGACCCCAGTGAAGATGCGGCCGACGCTGATGAGAGCGCTGCTCGTATCCGAGAGAGAGCCTTTGAGGATATGGAGAGGAGGAGGGTGGAAAGACGTTTGGCAGAACTGGAGAGACTCGTAGAAAATATGGAATAGCGGAATGCGAAAGGCATGATATGGAGTATTATTCCCAAAAGGCTGCTGAAACCTTTCCCTATACGCCGGGAGAACGGCCGGAGCGGTCGTCTATTAAAATCAATACGAACGAAAACCCATATGCCCCGTCACCGGAGGCCATAGCTGCGGCGCGTGAGGTGATGGGGGGGGGGAGAGGCAGCAGGAACGCTGCCGGAGCTGCCGAAGTCTCTGAGTCAGGGAGAGCTGATGGGGCTGCCGGAACTGATCTCAGGCTCTACCCTGACCCTGAGTCCGATGAGGTGCGGCAGGCTGTTGTCGAAGGGGAAAGAGAGGCGGGGGGCATCAGACTGGATCCGGAGAATGTCTTTGTTGGAAATGGATCCGATGATGTTTTGTCCATATGTTTCCAGGCCTTTTTTCCGCCTGTGGGAGCTGAGGGTAAGGCTCTGCTGTTTCCGGATCTTAGCTACAGTTTCTATCCTGTTTATGCCAACTTGTATGGGGTTCCGTATCGCAAAGTGCCTGTTAATGAAAGATTCGAAATAGACAGCAGAGACTATATGACGCCTAACGCGGGGATTCTGTTTCCCAATCCCAACGCGCCCACGGGGATTTACAAACCTGTGTCGGAGATGGAGTCTCTTCTTGAGTATACGCTCCATAAAAGCCTGGTGGTGGTGGATGAGGCTTACATTGCCTTTGTGGGGGATGCCGGAAGTTACCACAACCACGGCAGGGTTTCGGCGGCCTCGCTGATATCCCGTTATCCAAATCTGCTGGTGGTGCGAACCTTGAGCAAATCCCACGCTTTGGCAGGATTGCGGGTAGGATATGCACTGGGGCGCCCCCATCTGATTGAGGGATTGACGCGGATTAAGAATTCTATTAATTCCTACCCTGTGGGGATTCTGGCTCAAAAGATAGCGGCGGCGGCTTTGCAGGATACAGCCTATTACGCCCAAACTACGGCGCGGATTGTGGCTACCCGGGAGAGAGTGACCCAAAGGCTGACCCGGATGGGCTTCAGGGTTTTACCAAGTTCGGCGAATTTTGTGCTGGCTGCCCATGCTAAAGTGGCGGCTCAGGATCTCTATCAGCTCCTGGGGGAGAAAGGGATATGGGTCCGCTATTTCAATATGCCGCGTATCGATAACTTCATCAGGGTGTCTATGGGGACTGATGAGGAGATGGATATTTTTCTGGAGCGGGTGCAGAGGATTGTGGAGGGAGAGGCTTGAGTGTTTCCCAAAAAAGAAGTCTACGAATCATTCTCGTGAGTGTTACATTAGCAATTGGGATAGTATTGGGGATTTGGCAAGTTAAGCCTCCCAATGTTGACGAGACTTCGCACATATATCCGGCTTATCAGAGAATGATGGAAAACATCAGAGAAAACACGCAACACCCACACCCTATAGGATCTGACGAAATCAAGGGTGTCCGGGAGAATATCGTTGCGGAGATTGAGGCCATGGGGCTGACCCCACTTATAGAAGAGGCGGGATATACAGAAGCCGAAATTATTAATGATGAGTGGTTTGCCGAAAAGGTTGGAGAAGATGGGAGTGTCTCGCTGAAAAATATTCTTGTCAAATTGGATGCCCCGGAAACAGGCCGCATGAACCGCAGCATGATATTTGTATCCCATTATGACAGCGTAGCCGGCGGGCCCGGCGCGGCAGACGATATGCTTGGTGTCTGCGCCATGCTGGAGGCTGTGAGGGCGCAGGCGCACAATACCGATTTGAACAGTACGGTCTACTTCCTCTTCACCGAGGGGGAGGAGGATGGGATGCTTGGGGCATGGAAATTCATAGAGGCCCATCCTGAGATGGAAGACAAGATAGATATGATGATTAACCTTGAGGCCCGGGGCAACCGGGGAGGGGTGCTTCTGTTTCAAACGTCGCCGCAAGCCTATTCGTTATTGAAAGTTGTTAAAAATTCAGGAGCCAAACCGATTGGGTTTTCCTCTGGGGAATTTGTCTACGCAATACTGGACACCTATACGGACTTTACAGCTTTTCTTCGCAACGGGTATAAAGGAATTAATCTGGCGGCCATTGAGGGAGTGGAACATTACCATGAACCAACGGATTCCTATGAAAAGCTGGACAGATCCACCGCATGGCATTACCTGGCCATAACCCTTGCCCTCGCGGATTATGCGGCCAATCATTCTTTGGACGAGCTGAGCGGATCGTCAACGGATGCCGTGTTTTTCCCGTTTTTTCCGGGCATGATGGTAATCATGACTTATTTGGAGTCGGTTTTCTTGAGTATAACAGCGTGCGGTGTGGCTTTGGCTTTTGGGGCGGTACAGGCAAAACGCGGACAGCTGAAAGTAGATTTTTCCACCGTTCTCATAGGGTCGATGGTTCTGCTTGCGATAGGAAGCACAGTGTTCTTTATGGCGGGGAGCTATCTTTTTAGTATCCCTCTGCTCGTAGTGGCGATCACGGCATTTTTGAGGAAATGGACAATTCCTTATCTTGCCGCTCAGATGGTGTCCGGTGTTGTGATCCTGTTGCTGTGGGTTCCTTCGGTGTTCTTGCTGTGGGTGAGTTTGATACAGCCGGTTTTTTGGTTTTTCATAAGGATGTTTGCGTAAAGACAAGGGGGAGCTTATGGCTTTTTGGACACCGGATTATGAGGTGACCCATGTTCGGGATATTTCGGTCGATATGCTTCGGCAAGCTGGGATTCAAGGATTGCTTATTGATGTGGATAACACGATTGCGCCTTGGCGGCAGTCCCCGACGCCTGATATCAAAGAGTGGCTTGCCAATATGGATGAAGCAGGGATTCAGCTGTGTATTCTGTCAAATAACCGGCATCCGACACGAGTCAAACATATGGCGGAAGATCTGGGGATTTTGTTCATTGCGAGAGCCGGGAAGCCACGCCGCAGAGGATATGCGCGGGCCCAACAGCTCCTGAATCTTCAACACCACGAGGTGGCTGTGGTGGGGGATCAGATTTTTACGGATATTATGGGGGGGAAGCGGGCCGGGGTCAAGACTATCCTTGTTACGCCGCTGCCGGGAGGGGAATTGCCGGCTCTGAAGATTTTACGCTTTGTGGAGAGGCTGGTGGGGCGGAAGTCAAGGTAAGGGACATTCGCGTCATTCGCTTTCTTGATAGAGGCACTTCGCTTTTAAGGAGCAATTCGCGCAGCCTATAGAGCTGCAGTCTGCGGGGCTGGGAGTGTTTTTCTGAAAGGTAATGTGGTCAGCGGTTTTGCGAAAATCAACACCCTTGGCGGCCTGATCCTGCCTGAGTCCGATGAGGGCCGTGACGGACTTGCGCGGCAGCAGGATCAGGCTCTGTGTGCATGTCAGTCCGATTTTTTTTTCAGCATCCAGAATGGCGAGCAGGGTTGGCTGCAGATCCAGCGGCAGGTCGCCGTAACCGGGGCTGAAACGGGGCGTTATCAGAAGGTTGTCCTCTTGGACGTGGTGGCGGATTAGGGATTCGGCTTCATCGCAACAGTGCTCAATGCATTGGGTGGCACAGGCGTCGAGGATCAGGGAGCGGGTCAGGTCTATGGTTTGCCAGCGGCGGATCAGGGTGTCTGCAGCAACACCGAGGGTGGCGGCCAGGAGTACAACTTGATGGCACCCGGACAGATGCCGGCGGATGGCTGTGCCGGGAAGAAGAAGCCGGGTGTTCTTCACAGATATCCCCTCTGCGTCTCTCGCGGGTTCTCCCTTAGGTTTTCCCTTGACTGGAAAAACAAGATCATATATGTGATATATGTGATGGGGCGGGGCTTGTATCATGGCGTCACGCATGAGACACATGCATTCTTCGATGAGAACATCAAGGTGGGGCGGGATTTCTTGGCTGTGGCGCCCGAGATAGCGGAGAATTTGCTCTTTTGAGTGGTCCATGATTAAATTCCTTTGTGGCTAGCCATTTTATCTTGGAATAGAAACGCTGAAAGGACGAATGTTCAGCCGAATACAGATCAGAAGTTGTGTCTCCACTTCGCCTTTGGAACCTTTTACGTCCAAATACTTGTCCCTCAATATTTCCGAAAAACATTATAGTTGGCAATAACATATCATAGCTCAGTTTAAATTCCAAATCATTTCATGATTCTCACCTGTTCATCTGGAGAGCGTTACGAAATTGAAAAACACAATGTGTTTTTGTAGGGAAGGTGTCACTGATGGCGTCCTTAGTTTTTATGATAAAGGTATTGATAAACAAAAAACATCATGCTATCCTAATAAGGCAATATAAATATAATGAAAATTATTAAGGAGAAAAAACAATGAGGAAGAATGAAAATGTGATGACAGAAAAACAAACAGACACTCATAACTTCCGGATAAACACTATTCATAACCGCACTGTCCTTAACAATGACCATGGGAAATTTATTTTTACTAAAGAATCTCGAAAAGTTAATGATGGGAAAAATATTTATGCCGAAAAATGATTTTTATAGATTTGATGATATACCTGAGAGAAAAAAGGAAAATCAAGAGTATCGAAGCCAGTATAGAAGGGACTATGCAAGAGTAATTCATTCTGCAGCGTTTAGGCTCATAGTAAACGAAAAAGGTTGGACTTGTTATGGATACGGGTGGTCTCAACTCACTGAAAACAGCGCTGGATAGTTTGCGTGATAGTCACGCGGCGGTGGAGTCAGCATTTAAGGCATTTGAGGAACAGGATTTATCAAAAGAGAATACACGGTTGCGTGAAACTGTGGAACAGTTGAGAGCGCAGCTTCAACAAAGCCGGGATGAAACTGCCGCGCTTCGCGGCGCCCATGAGGGACTCATACATAATTTCAAACATGAGCTGTCCTCCAAACGTCTCGCGCTGCTTGGCTTGAGCACCCGTCACCATCAAGCCTATCTCACCGCGGGATTGGAGCGTGAACGGGCGCGGATAGCTGCGCTGTATGGCGAATTGCAAAAAATTATGGACAAGAGATCGGCTGAACTTCACATGCTGGACACAAAGGAGCGAGAGCCGTTATGTGCCGAGATGGTGAGTTTGCGCGAACGAATCAGCGAGCATGCCAGGTTCGCCCAGGAACGCAAAGAGGCCGCTTGGCGCGATATGGGCAATCGCCAGGCTGACATGTTGAATGAACTCAAAAACTCTCCTGTTGAGGATGCGGCTTTGGGCGCGGTGCGTCAGTTTTTTGCATGGGAGACGTTCTTGGGCCTGAAAATCATCAGTGCCGTCGGGGCGCTGCTGCTCCTTCTCGGAGTGTTTACTTTTGGGCGGTATCTTTATATGAATATGGGTCCGGGGCTGCAGTGCGCGGTCATTTTCATGTTTGGTCTCATACTCATGGGAATAGGTGAGGTGTTCCATCAAAAGAAGTGGCGAGGCGGCTTTACATTGGCCCTGACAGCGGGGGGGTCAGGGATATTATTTTTAGGCGCGGCTCTTGGATATATGACCTTGGGGGTTCTGCCAATGTGGGCTGCGCTTGGCATATGCGCGGGGGTGTCGCTGCTTTCTTTTGCCGCGGCGCTCAGATATAACGCCCAGGTGATTGCGGTGTTTGCACTGATTGGCGGGTATTTGCCGATTATGGTGTTAGAACACCCTATCGTTTTTTTTGGCGCGATCTATTTCACACTGTTGAGTCTTCTTGTCCTCTTGATAGCGATGCGGAAGAACTGGCGTGTGGCGCGGTTTTTCGGGTTGTTTGCGGGGCTGATCGCGGAACTGATGTTGATGCTAGCCGGCTTGAGAAAGATGCCGGAAACAGAGACTTTTGCAGCTATCGACACGTCTGTTGTGGCGGGTGTGGGCGCGGCGATTGCGATAGGCTTTGCGGCCTACCTTGTAATTCCCGTATTCGGGGCATGGTTCACCAAAACGCGTATAAAAGCGGCGGATGTGGTTCTGCTGTCGTGTAATGTGTTTTTTGGCTTTTTAGTGGGGTTGTGGTGGGCAACGGCTTATGCTCCCGCGCTCATAAGAGAATGGCAGGGTCATACAGGTGTGATTTCAGCCCTTGTTGCCGCGTTCTTTGCTGCCTGCTGTATTGTTATGGCTTTTGCGGTGGAACGTCAGAAGCACAGCGGCGTGCCGGAATCTGAAACCGGGTCTCTGCGGGCTTTGTTCTTTATCACAAGTGTCACTTTCTCGGCTCTCATTGTGCTGTTGGCGCTGGATAGCGCGTGGTTTTCGGCGGGATGGCTGATTGAGGCTGCCGGGCTGGCGTTGTATGGCATAGTTAAAAAACGCCGCCGTTTCAATATAGCGGGCTTGGTTATTGGCGGATTCTGTTTATTATCGTTTCTGTTCGTCAATGTGGCAAATCACACGGATCCGTTGTTTGTTTGGCAATATTTATTAATTACGTTAGCCGCTGTCGTTGTTTCAGTTGCGGCGTTGAAATACACCCCTCAACGGCCCGGTGTCAGAGTGCTCTTGAATATCTTCCGCTGCGCCGCCGCGTTAAATCTCTGGGGCTACATGGTTTATGCCCTGTTCACTCCCCTTATGCCGATGCTGAAACAGGGGCTTGGCGGCAGCGCAGACAGCTTTGCCGCGCTGCTTTCTATTACTTTGGCTTTGGGTCTCGCTTTTCTGCTCCCCCGCGTCCGGCGTGTCTATAATGCCGGGTTTCAGATAGCGGCTATCGCCGCGGGTATGGTGGGGACGTTATGGCTTGTGTGGTTTAACGCAGGCGCGCGCGGTCTGGCGGACTTGGCGAACGGGAATATGGCAATAAGCGGTGTTGTTTTTGTGCTGTATATTATGGTGAACCTCATCGCTGTGGGCTGGATAAATGACTTGCTGCGCTATTGGAGCGGGCTGCGCAAGCTCCCGCTGGGGTGGTATCCCTTGTTGCTTTCCGGGTGCGCGATGTTGTTGACAGCGCAAAACCTTGTGGTGCAGATGTCTTTAAAAGCGTCCAGCCTGATTTTGACGCTGCTTTTCGGCCTTACAGCCTTGGGCTGGGTTGTTTTTGGCTTCGCTAAACGGAACAGTGTCACAAGGATTGCGGGTCTGGCTATGGCTTTTTTTGCAGTGATTAAGCTGTTTGTACTGGATTTACATGGTTTGGAGACAACATGGCGCATAGCTTCGTATTTCATAGCGGGGATTGTGCTGCTGGCAATTTCATTTGTCTATCAATGGTTTAACAAGCGGTTGGAAACGGGTGATAAAAAGGCGGATGGGGGATCACCCTAAGTGATCCTAATTAATTCTGCCGATGTGCTTCATGCAAGAGGCTGCGATATCAGGCTTATTCATTGTATAGATATGGACGCCGTCAACGCCCTGACGGAGCAGATCTGCAAGCTGTGTGGCGGCGTGTTCGATACCGGCCTTGCGCAGATCTTCGGGATTGTGTTTATATTTGTGCAGAAGCTTGACAATGCCGGCGGGCAGGGAGACTCCACACATAAAAATCATGCGTTCAATCTGGGCCTGCCCCAGGATGGGCATGACGCCTGCCGAGAGGGGCAGTGTAATACCTCTGCGGCGGATTTCTTCCTGAAAGCGAAAAAAGATGTTGTTGTCAAAAAAAAGCTGGGTGATAAGAAAATCAGCGCCGGCGTCCTGCTTGCGGCGAAGGTAGTCCATATCCAATCTCATCGTGTCGCAGTCAATATGTCCTTCCGGGTAACAGGCTGCCCCGATACAGAATTTTTCCCGGCTTCGGATGTCGCGGATCAAATCTTCGGCATATCGGTATGTGTTTGAGGAACTGGAGGAACTAGAGGAACTAGAGGAACTAGAGGCGTCCTCAGGGGGGTCGCCGCGCAGGGCAAGGATGTTATGGATGCCCTCGGAATGCATATGGGTGAGGAGATGGTGAATTTTATCATGGGGAGTTCCGGCACAGGTCAAGTGGGCGAGGGATTTGATGCCATAGCGGCGCTGGATAAAAGAAGCGAGTTCCACAGTTCTGTTGGCATTGCCGGAGCCGCCGGCGCCATAGGTGACACTGATAAAATCGGGCGAGAGAGCCGCCATTTGTCCAAGGGCTTCGTAGATGCTTTTGATGGCGTTATCTTTTTTGGGGGGGAAAATTTCAAAGGAGACTACGGGGCGTTTGGGTTGGTAGAGGTCTTTGATGGACATGGCTGATTCCCTTTCCTCCTTAATCCATTTTGGTTTCCGGTTTAGTATCGCCTTCGATTTCCGGATTATCCGGATTATCCGAATTTCCTTGCTTTTTCTTTTTGCGTTCTTCTAAAAATCTCAGGATATCTCCCAGAATGATTTTGAAAATTGCCATCACAGGAACGGAGAGAAACATGCCTAATATACCATAATAGGCCCCGCCCAATATGATGGCAAAGATGATAACCACGGGATTCAAGTTCAAGGATTGACCGAGCAGACGCGGACTGATGATGTTGCCGTCCACCTGCTGCAGGATTATTAAAAAGATAAGAACCTCCCAAAACTGAACCGTCAATCCGCCTGTTAAGAGGGTTGTCAAACAGCAAATGGTGACGCTCGTGATAGATCCTATATAAGGAATAATATTCAAAACAGCTATAATGACAGCTAAGAGAGGGGCATATCTGACGCCAAAGATTGTTAAGCCAATGCCGCCTATGGTGCCTACAATCAGAGAGTCGAGAATCTGACAGGTAATAAATTTGGAGAAGATCGCGTTAAACCTGTTGATATACTTTGTCGTGGCTTTAAGGAGTTCATCTTTAGTGAATATGCGGGCAATGCGTTTCACGGATTTGAAGAAGGGGGCAGGGTTGAGCAGTATATAGATAGCAACTACGGAAGATATTATGAAGTTAAAAACGCTTTTAGCCATGTCCGTTGCCCAGCTTGCTGCCCAGATCCCCAACTTGGAAAAATCAAGCTGCTCTGTAAGAAATTTCGTTGCCGGCTCAAGCAGGGTCTCCCAATCCTGATCAAGGAGGGGATGCGCGAGCAAGTTCTCAATGTATGCTTGAGCCGTAGAGGTAAGATAAGGCCAATTTTCCACAAGGTCTGAGATGCTCTTTTGCACAGCCGGGATAATGAAACTGCTCGCGCCTACGATGAGTCCTATGGTAATCAGGCCAAGACAAAGGACGCTCAGAGGGCGGGAATGTTTTGTAAGAAAACGGAGAGGGATCACGAGGGCGTTACGCACATAGTGGAGGATTTTTTTGACAAAATACAATAGAATTTCCGGAATTTTCCTGGTGGACGATGCTTTTATCCTGTCGGGGTGTGGCCGTTTTGTGAGGAGCCGGGGGGGAATCTTTGTTAAAAGCTTTTCGATTCCCCGGCACGGAATATGCAGAAGATAGGCAAGCAGCAATCCTGAGACTAAAGGCGACAGCAACGCAAGAAGGTTTTGGATAAAGAGACCCACACCGGCGAGTCCTGCTGCCGCATAATCGTCAAATCCTTTATAGACGAGAAGGAGAGAGGCTGCAAAGAGGAAGGCTAAAAGCCATTTTTTCCAATTAAAATCAGGTATTTTGAATTTTGACATGTTCTTTTTCTCCCTTCTTTAGGGGGCTTTTCGCAGCGCAAGCACTTTTATATTATAGCAGAAGGTTAGAGAATCTCCTATTCTGCAGTGCTGGTTTTATTTGGTGCACTTGTTTTGCCTGGGGGGGGAGATTCACCCTCAGGTGAATCTCCTGAGGGAGGTGCTGCCTCTGCGGCAGCAGTTTCAAAGCACTTGAGGTCAAGGGCGCGCAGTTGGGCTTCATGCATATCAATTTTTCCTTGATGATACAAACGCGCCAAATCGGCTTCCATGAGCTGCATGCCTGCATGATGTCCGGGATGCATGAGACTTCGTACCTGATTATAGTGACCATCGCGGATCAGCGCGCGGGTGGCCGGCGTTGGGATGAGGACTTCACTGGCGGCGATAAGACCGGGGCCGTCCAAACGCGGCAGCAGCTGTTGGGAAAGGATGCCTCCGAGAACGGTTGCGAGGCGATTTCGGGCATGGTTCTGTTGTCCGACAGGAAAGGCGCCGATGAGATTCTCAAGGGTTTTCACCACACCGACAGTATGCAGGGTGGAGAGGACAAGGCGACCGGTTTCTGCAGCGGTTAGCGCCATGGAAATGACTTCTGGATCGTGCAGTTCTCCCACCATAATAATATCGGGGTCTTCGCGCAGGGTGGCTTGTAGTGCCGAAGCAAAGGTGTCTGTGTCTTCTCCAACTTCGCGCTGGGCAACTAAGCTCTGCTGATGGCGGTGCAAGTATTCTATGGGGTCTTCGATGGTGACGACATGGTAATTGTAAGTAGTGTTGATGATATTGATGAGACTGGCCAGTGTTGTGGACTTGCCGCTGCCGGGAGTACCGGTGATGAGGACAAGTCCTTTGTGTTTATGGGCGAAGCTTTCTGCGATGGGAGGGAGCCCCAGGGAGGAAAAGAGGGGAATCTCGAAAGGCAGCATGCGTATGGCGATGGCATAGCTGCCGCGCTGCTGATAAATGTTGCACCGGAACCGGCCCAGATGAGGACGGGAAAAGGAAAAATCCAGTACGCGGTTAACCCGCAGGAGTTCGCGATTCTTTTGGCTGAGGATGGCGTCAACAATGACGCCTACAGCCATAGGGAGAATAATGTCGGTATTGGGGATGACAGTGAGTTTGGAATTGACGCGCATCATGGGTTTGCTGCCGACACAGATGTGCAGGTCTGTGGCTTTGTTTTCACAGCAAAAGACAAGCAATCGGTCGAGATATTCGGATTTGGTTTCCACTTTAGACACTCCTGTATAGAGATTGCTATTTAGTTACAGCCCCTTAGGGGTTTTATTGCTTTTTACATCTTTATTTCTTAGCCTAACCCGTTTGAGTAAATCCAAACATGAGCAGCCGTCCTTGTTCCAGGCATGTTCTTATGGATGTTATGGAGGGTTACACAAAAAATCTTCATGGTGACTCGTCCTAAAAACCCTTTGCTCCCGTCAAACATATACTAAACATCACCATAAAGCTATTATGCTCATATGAGTGGGAGGTTATTGTATAATGGCGGTCGCCTATCCTGTGGGATATCCTATCATAGACCCCAAAGTGAACTATTTAAATTATGATCTTTTGGCATATCTGGATCAGGATCTTCCCGAGACCACTCTATGCTTTTATCTGGAATTTGCTTCGCGATTAACGTCAGGGGAAAACGTCAATGCCCGCAATTCTACAAAATCGCATATAGGCGCGGTGTTTTTCAGCCTGCTTACGATCAATATCCCTCACAGTTTTTCTGTTGTTGTTATCATTGATATCTTGTACGCCCTCTTTGCGAACACATTACGCGACACAAAACCATCCTCAAATCCGGAGACACACTATAATCCGGAAGACAGATATTCTCCGACGAACTATGATCCAAAAGATATTTTTCCGCCCGGTGTGGATGTTTATTTCGTGATAAGCGGTAATTTTGAAAAGGAAGACCCCCGGGCCTCCACATGGTTTTACTATCTCCTTCGGCAATTTCAGTCTGTGCCGGCTTGGGTGGTTCCGGTGTTAGCCTTCATCGTTTTAACGGCCGATAAGATCACCGGCAGAAAAAAAGACAAGGTATGATGTCTGGTTCCAGTCCCTCAATTGAAGCAGGAGGTTTTTATATAATGGTGGTCACCTACCCTGTGGGATATCCTATCATCGACCCCAAAACGAACTATTTAAAGTACGACCTTTTCACATATCTTGATAATACAACTGTTGACCTGCCTCTGTGCCTTTATCTGGAATTTGCCTCGCGGTTAATTTCGGGTGAAAATGTCAATGCCCGCAATTCTACAAAATCACATATAGGAACACTGTTTATCCACTTACTTACCATAAACATACCTTGCAGTTTTTATGTGGTTATCATAATTGATGTCGTGTACGATCTTTTTATTAAAAAATCACTCGCTCAAGCAAATCCTTCAGCGAAAAATTATAATCCGGAAGGCGCTTATACTGCGGAAAACTATAATCCGGAAGATATGTTTCCGCCTGGACTTGATATTTATCTGGCTATAAACGGCGATTTTGAACGGGAAAACCCGCGGGCTTCAACATGGTTTTATTATCTCCTTCTAGAATTAAAGACTGTACCGCCTTGGGTGGTTTTGGTTCTAACTGCCATCATTTTAGCGGTCAATCAGATATCCCGCAAGGAGAAGGGTTTTTGACAAAGCCTCTATAGAGTGGGTTTCTATGTCATTTTTCCTCGTCTTTCGTACTGTGCCAGTATATGTGACTGATAGAATAAATAATAAAGGTGGCGACAATCAGAAGCCAGCAAGGAACCTTCGGAAAGTCAATAATCTGATAGATAAACACAGCGGAAGAATCGCTCCGACGGGTACGCAATGGTGTGTCCAGAACAAGGTTGATACTGATGCCCGGCGGAAAGAGCGGGCCGTCTGGCGGCGGGTTATCTGATACCGGGTTATCTGATCCCGGGTTATCCGATGGTGTGGCCTCAGGGGCAGATGCGCTTTGCCCAGCTATGCGCGGAGCGCCCAGAATATACTCTTGATCCGGATTTCGCCAAGCGAATTCGAAAGGGGCGGGTATCTGCCCCTCTATGATCAAAGAACGTTTAACGGCTAAGGCCGCAAAAATGTCAAGTAAAATCACCGCAACATAGGCAAATGGCCAACTGTTGGAGATGAGTGGTATAAATATGCCGGTTGAAGGTCCTATGCGCAGATGTGTTATGCTTGCCGCAAAACTAAGGGCCAGAGTGAAAGGGGATAGGGGGTATTCAAGATCTTGATGGGGGATGTTTTTCTTGACAGCGCCTTTTATGGCCATAGTGGCATTTACCTCATTAATACTGTTTTTTTAATATATGATGGGAAAAGCCTCTTGTGGGCCTGTCTTTGAACAGCATAGGGGATTTGTTTTTATTTTGCTGAGTTTCGTTTAGTTTCGTTTAACAGAGGTATTTCCTTGCAGTTCTTTACATGGTATTATTAAAAAAACGGGGTGATGATTCCCGGAAGGCAAGAATGAGGAGATGCTATGTCAGACGCATTAATGATCAGGGATTTGTGTAAAACTTATCTGGTGAATAAACGGCAGAATCATGTGCTCAAAAATATTAATCTGACTGTTGAAAAGGGTGAGATGGCGGCGGTTATGGGGCCCTCCGGCTCGGGCAAGACCACTCTGCTGTACACTCTCTCCGGGATGGACACAATGACCGCAGGGACTGTGGAATTCTTTGGGCAGGATATCTCCAAAATGAAGCAGGATGAGGTGGCTGAGCTGCGCCTGAATGAGATGGGATTTGTTTATCAGCAGATGTATATGCTTAAAAATCTGTCGGTGGTGGATAATATTCTTCTCCCGGGCTATCAGTCTAACTCGGGACAAGGCAAAAAAGCGCGTCAGGAAAAAGATGACCTTTCCCGGAAGCTGATGCATAAAATGGCGATATCGCAGATCGCGTCCAATGATATTGCTGAAACCTCCGGCGGTGAGCTTCAGAGGGCCGGCATCTGCCGCAGCTTGATTAATAATCCCAAGATGATTTTTGCCGACGAACCTACCGGCAACCTCAATAGACAGGCTTCTAACGATGTGATGACTGAACTGATCCGGGTCAATCGTGAGGGCACAACACTCTTGCTTGTGACCCACGATGCCCGGATTGCCGCCATGTGTGACCGTGTGCTGTATCTTATTGATGGGCAGATCAGCGGCGGTTTTTCGCTGGGCAGATATGAAGGCGAACATACTTTGCGTGAACGTGAGCGCAGGTTGAGCAACTGGCTGCTGGATATAGGCTGGTAGGTGTTCTTGCTGCGCCAGGCTCGTCAGGCTTGCTGCACTTAGGGGCGCCAGGCACGAGTTGTCTTCAAGGTGTGAAGATGTTATGATAGGGAAATCTGGAGGAATAATCCAGATCGCTTAGGGTGTTTCTGAATAGGGGTATGTGAATTAATTTTTAGGAGGGTTTGGATATGGTGGAAAAGCTGAGATCCAGGGCCGGGATTCCTGATGATCAGAAATGGAAGCTGGAGGATATGTTCCCCAGTGATGAGGCGTGGGAGGAGCTTTTTGGCCAGACACGGGTGCTGTTGGATGATGTGTCGCGCTACGCGGGGAATTTGGCTGAAGGGCCTGATATGCTGGTGGCGTGTTTGGAGTGGGCGGAGGTCTTGGATGGCAATCTGGAGGAGATTTATACATATGCGCGTATGCGGCGGGACGAGGATAACCGCGTCAGCGTGTATCAGGCTATGACGGACCGGGCAGGATCCCTGGCGGTAGACTTGGGGAGTTGTCTGTCTTTCCTGGTACCTGAGCTCATGGCCATACCTGAGGAGAGGCTGGCTGAACTGCGATCGGATCCTCGATTGAAAATTTACGACCATTATTTTGATAATATCCTGCGCCGCAAGGAGCATATCCTGTCTCTTCCGGAGGAGAAGCTGCTGGCGGAGGCGGCGGAGCTGGGGGAGGGGCCGCAAACGATTTTCACCATGGCGAACAACGCGGATCTGAAGTTTGGGGAGCTGACGGATGAAGAGGGGAACAGCGTGGAGCTGACCAAGGGGAATTATTCGCGGTTCATGGAGTGCCCGGACCGCCGTGTGCGCCGGGATGCCTATGAGATGCTGTATGATACTTATAAGAAGCAGGTCAATTCTTGGGCGTCTATGCTGACGGCCAGTGTTAAGAGTGACTGTTTCTTTGCCCGGTCGCGCAAGTACCCGTCGGCGCTGCAGGCGTCTTTGGATTCGGACAAGGCGCCGGTGACGGTGTATGAGTCTTTGATTGCGACGGTTCATGAGTTTTTGCCGCAGATGTACCGCTATTTGGATTTGCGCCGCCGGGTGATGAAGCTGGATAGGCTGAATTTTTATGATATTTATGTGCCGATTGTGGCCCGGCAGGATGCTAAGATTCCTTACTTGGAGGCGGCGGATAAAGTGCGGGAGGCGCTCAGGCCATTGGGGGAGGACTACGGGAAGGTTTTGGATAAGGCCTTTTCGAGCCAGTGGATTGATATTTATGAGAGTGAGGGAAAAACAAGCGGGGCTTATTCCTGGGGGACGTTTAAGTCTCATCCTTATATTTTGCTTAACCATCAGGATACGCTGGATTCTTTGTTTACGCTGGCTCATGAGCTGGGGCACGCGCTGCACAGTTACTACTCGGATAAGAACCAGCCTCATATTTACGCGGGGTATAAGATTTTTGTGGCGGAGGTGGCGTCGACTCTCAATGAATCGCTGCTGATCCGGCATCTGATAGAGGCGAGTTCTGATCCTATGGCGAAGGCGTATCTGCTGAATCATTATCTGGATCAGTTCCGGGGGACGGTGTTCCGTCAGACGATGTTTGCTGAGTTTGAGCGGGATATTCATGTTGCTGTGGAGGCGAAACAGGCGTTGACTTATGAGGATTTGTCCATTATGTATGGGAAGCTTAATCAAAGATATTATGGACCGCTGGTGGAAATGGATGAAAGAATATGTACGGAGTGGGCGCGCATTCCGCATTTTTATAACGCATTCTATGTCTATAAGTATGCGACAGGATTTTCGGCGGCTACGGCGCTGGCCCAACAGATTTTGCAGGAGGGGAAACCGGCGGTGGATCGCTATCTGAAGTTCTTGTCCAGCGGCGGGTCGGATTACCCGATCAATCTGCTGCGGGCCGCAGGGGTGGATATGGAGACGCCGGAGCCGGTGCGGCAGGCGCTGACGCTGTTTGGGGAGTTGTTGGATGAGTTGGAGGGGCTGCTGGAGGGATAAGCTCAATTTGTTTCTCACCCCTAAAAATGTTATGATATGTTACGATTATGGAAAATGCCTCATAAAAGGAGATAAGATATTATGAGCGATTCGTGTCAAGGATGCGCTTCCGCTTCCACCTGCGGGGGAAGTTGTGCTGAGACGGAGGGGCCGACGGCGGCTCAGAAGGTCAGCCGGATTAAGACGGTTGTGGCTGTGGCCAGCGGAAAGGGAGGCGTTGGGAAATCGACGGTTTCGGCTATGTTGGCTGTGCTGCTGCGGCGGCAAGGCAAAAAGGTGGGGATTCTGGACGCGGATGTGACGGGACCGAGTATCCCGAAGGTGTTTGGGCTCGGAGATAAGGCGTCCATGAATCAGGTGGGGATTGTGCCCCTGGAGAGCCGGACGGGGATTAAGGTGATGTCCCTGAATCTGATCATTGAAAATGAGGATGATCCGGTGGTGTGGCGGGGCCCGATTATTTCGCAGCTTGTGTGTCAGTTTTGGACGGATGTGATTTGGGGAGAGCTGGACTATCTGATTTTGGATTTGCCTCCGGGGACGGGAGATGTCCCGATTTCCATTTTTCAGACGATTCCAATCGACGGCGTTGTGATGGTGTCGAGTCCCCAGCAGCTGGCGGCTATGGTGGTACGGAAGGCGATCAAGATGATCAAAATGTATTCGGCGAGTTTCTATGGGATTATTGAAAATATGTCCTATTTGAAATGTGCGGAGTGTGGTTCGATGCAGGAGGTTTTTGGACCGTCTCGGGGCGCGGAGGAGGCCGGCAGTCAGGATATGCCTTTCCTGGGGCGGCTGCCTTTGGATGGGAAGCTGGTGGAGTGCGCGGATAAGGGACAGATCGAAGACTATGGCAGTGAAGAATTTGATGCGGTTGTGCAAGCCCTGCTGCGGGAGGAGCCCCGGGTTCGTGAACAAGGGGTGACTCAGCCTGTGGGTTTTAAGAAGGGATGAGAGGGGATATGGAGACAAGGATGAACACGGATACGGACATAGAAAATCTCTCTACTATCCGAGATATAACTCTGGCCCCGGGAGGGCACAGCAAGATTGACTGGGCACGGGGCTATATGCCTGTGTTGGGGGCCATACGGGATGATTTTATAAAGAGGAAGCCTTTTGCGGGGAAGAAGGTTATTGTGTGTTTGCACTTGGAGGCAAAAACGGCCTACCTGGCTCTTGTGTGCCGCGACGGCGGGGCTCAGGTGACAGTAGCGGCCAGCAACCCGTTGTCGACTCAGGATGATGTGGTGGCGGCGCTGGTGGAAGAAGGGGTGCGCGCACATGCTTGGTATGGGGCTTCGGAGGAAGAGTATAAAAGGCATCTGAATCTGGCCCTTGATGTGAGGCCCGATCTCATTATTGATGACGGCGGGGATCTTGTGACGGTGCTGCACACGTCGCGCAGGGAGCTGTTGACAGGGGTTCGGGGCGGGGCGGAGGAAACGACGACGGGGATTTTGCGCCTCAAAGCGATGGCGAGGGAAGGATCTCTGGCGTTTCCTATGATCGCGGTGAATGATGCCCGCTCAAAGTATTTATTTGATAATCGTTATGGGACAGGCCAATCTGTGTGGGACGCGATTATGCGGACAACGAATCTGGTGGTGTCAGGGAAAACGGTGTGTGTTGTCGGGTATGGCTGGTGCGGCAAAGGGGTGGCGCTGCGGGCCCGGGGCCTGGGGGCTCAGGTGGTGGTGTGCGAGGTAGACGCGATCAAGGCCAATGAGGCGCTGATGGATGGGTATGAAGTCATGCCCATGCTGGGGGCGGCGGCGCGAGCGGACTTCTTTATTACGGTGACGGGGAACAAAAATGTGATCTGCCGGGATCATTTTAAGGTGATGAGGGATGGGGCAGTGCTGGCCAATGCCGGACATTTTGATGTGGAGATCGACAAGGCGGCTCTGGGGGAACTGGCTATATCCCGGCGGGTGGCGCGCCCTAATGTGGAACAATATGTGCTGCCTAACGGCCATAAGATTAACTTGCTGGCGGAAGGGCGTTTGGTTAACTTGGCGGCTGGGGATGGACATCCTGTGGAGGTCATGGATATGACTTTTGCGCTGCAGGCGCTGGCTTTGGACTATATCAGCTCTCATGAGCTGGGGAGCGGCGTGTATGCTGTGCCGGAGGGGATAGATGACCGGGTTGCGCGGATGCGTTTGGAGGCGCTGAATTATCGCATGGATGTCCTGACGCCGGAACAGAAGGCTTATTTGGAAAGCTGGCAGTGACAGGCGCCTGGCGCTGCCAACAAAGGATGTACAGGCCCGAATGATTTCTATTTTAATAATTATGTCGTTGAAAAGAAGGATAAACCGCATATTATGTAGAACCCATCTAGGCGACTTGGAAGAGGAGGACGGATGTGAAAAGGTGGCACAATTCTATGCGTCCCGTCCAAACTGACGTTGGGGAACTTCATATTATGGGTGTGACCCCTCCCGAGTTTTTGGAAGAGTTGACCATGAATATGACGTTGAAGGCTTTCCGTCCGGCGAAGAGACAGAAGGAAGCTCTGATTGGGATTAGCAAATTGCCGGACGGAAAAGTGACGACAGCCCGTTTGAATGATGAGATTCTGGGATATGTGACCTATCATCCGCCGGACAGCTTTCAAAGATGGTCCCAGGGGCCGGACAATGTGCTGGAGCTGGGGGCTATTGAGGTTGCGCCTAAATTTCGCAATGCTAAGCTGAGCAGACATATGTTGGAAGTGTCTTTTGAAGATGAGAGAATGGAAGACTATATCATACTGACAACGGAGTACTATTGGCACTGGGACTTGGATGGAACCGGTATGCATATTTGGGAATACCGGGAGGCTTTGCGCCGGGTTATGGAGCATGTCGGCATGCAGATGAAGGATACGGATGAAGAGGAGATCTGTTCTCATCCGGCTAATATTCTTATGGTGCGGTATGGAAAAAATGTGCCGGAGAGCAAGATCCGGTCTTTTGAGGATCTGTTGTTTATGGATGGGTTTGGAGTGTTTTGAGTGTATTAATGTCGTAGAAGCATTAAGAAAAAAAGAGGAAATAACAGGAAAAGAGAATACGAAAAGCTGGTGGCACATGTATCAAAGAGCCAGGAAGGAAAGGGAGTAATAATTCCTGTTCAGAATATTTATGAAGTGTTGAGGTATGTCTAATGCGTTACAATTTGCCTGAAGATTACGAAATATGGAATATCGATGAGGTTCTGCCTGCATACAAGAATTATCCAGATTGGATGGAAAAATGTGAGCGCACCTATAAAGCTCTGTTCCTGTTCTTAGAAAAAAACCGAACGCTGGCAGTATCTCTATGTCCCGCTGGGGAGACGGATAGAGAAAAGGAAGCTCACCCAAGCAGGAAAAACCGAAGAAGCGACGAATTCAGTTGGGACGGGAACCGGTTGCTGAGTGAGGACCGCGGCAGCCACCAAAGGCAGGGTTACCTCTATGAGCCCGACAGCTTCGTCCCGCTAGCTGTTGTCCGCTCAGAGGCGGTGGAGGCCGCGCCCAGGCGCAAAGCGGGGGCGTTGCCTGCGGGGTTGCCAAAGAATGTCGTTGCTGATTTGAGCCTCATCCGGGAGGAGGGTTTATGGAACAGAAAGTAGAAACCCCTATTGGAACGATGCTTGTAGACCATTAAGGGAATCAAGTTTTTTTATGTGGGGAACTCGTTGATAAAACTGGCGAAAAGGTACCCATTCTGAGTTTGGACGGGTATCCAAGTACCAAACACGTGGATGTGAATGAAAATGAAAAAAATCGAAGTCGATTGTAACTTTAATTATATTGGTCCATCAAACCCAGCTTTATCAAAGAAGGAGGTAGAGTCTTTCAATTTGGAAATTAATGAAAAGGTAACCATATACCAGGATGAAGATGAGTGGCTGGGTGTAGTTTGCTTCGATGAAACGTTTCCCGATCACTATCAATGGTATATAAAAATATTGACTGAAACTTTTAACTAATAAACGAGGACACAAACTAATATGAAAAAAAAACACCGACTACCTCGGGTAGGCTGGACAAGGCCAAAAGGCCGCCGTCCGGCGGTCGTAACTCTCTGATGCGAAGCGTCACTATCTTCATATCATATCATATTGCGATGCTTCACATCGGCCCGTACAATTGTCGACGCCGCTGCGCGGCTTGTCCAACCTACTCCTCCAACAATTTTTGCGACTGTTTATGCCGGATTATCGTCGTAATGCAAGTTCCGGGCGGGACTTATTTTTTACGGTCAATCTGCTGGATCGGAATAGCCAATGACTTGTTCGGGAAATCGGCCTGTTGCGGGAAGCGGTAAAAAAAGTGCGTCACAATCAACCCTTCCATATCGACGCATTGGTGGTATTGCCCAACCATTTACACTGTGTTTGGACACTGCCGCCGGGAGATGCAGAAAACACTTTTTTTGATGGTTTGCCGGCGTGACGGATAATCTGCACAAATCCCCGCAGTTACGTCTTTTGCACTTTTTCCAGTATTTGCGTAAGCGCGCATGATATCCCTCGAATGTGCGGAGAATGTGATGAATATCCTGACCTTACTTTTGATCCAACTGTGCTCGCAGTTTTGCGATTTCAGCATCCTTGTCGGCAAGAACGGCATCCTTTTGCAGGATCAACGATTGCCACTTGCGGTCAGATCGTTCTTCCCCACTCTTTTCCCCGCGCTCCTCAGCCTCTCTTTGCCATACGGCTTTGGCGTC
>Ga0082212_10002037_pt1 | contig 29704 bp, 23 predicted proteins | sample TergutNt197P3_FD_71548 | JGI IMG/M metagenome (GOLD analysis project Ga0082212, IMG submission 71548) | Neocapritermes taracua P3 segment gut microbial communities from Petit-Saut dam, French Guiana - Nt197 P3 | ecosystem: Host-associated > Arthropoda: Insects > Digestive system > Gut ...
GATATTGAGGCTGTTCAAAGAACGATAGATTTATTATCGTTAAAAGAGGCCACTGCCCGCAGTGTGGCAACACAGGAAGATATTGACACGCTTGCCAAAGAAGTGAAAAAAGGTTGGTGGGCGGATAATCGCAACAGACTCGTGAAATGAAAATTGTTGTAGATACCAACATTGTTTTTAGCGCTGCCGTCCTGCCGAATTTGCAATTCGGCAGATATGAGTATTAGCATTTGTAATGCGGATTATAAATCCTTATATTCAACACATTTGGATTACAAATCCAAATGGACGAATAATGGACGAAGACGAACAATTTTTTGTATGGAACGTTGGATTGCGAAAAATGAAATGCCATGAATATACATAACAGATTTCAAAAAGAATTATATTTTATGACCGATACGGTTGTTGATTGGATAGATATTTTTACTCGTCCGACATACAAGCATATCATTTTGGAATCCATGCAATATTGTATGCAACACAAAGGTTTGAAAATTCACGCCTGGGTTTTGATGAGTAATCACTTACATACGATAGTCAGTTGCGAAGAAAATGTAAAAATAGGCAATATCTGGCGCGACTTCAAGAAATTTACAAGCAAGAAAATCCTTGCAACACTCGAAAACGATACAACCGAAAGTCGCCGAGAATGGATATTAGACAGGTTCGCGTTTAGAGCGAGCAATGACAACAGGCTAAAACAATATAAATGCTGGCAGGACGGAAACGGTGAACAGCTTATTTTTTCGGATGACTATCTGCAACAAAAATTGAATTATATACATAACAATCCTGTTAAGGCAGAATATGTAAACACTCCTGAAGAATATCGTTACAGTTCGGCGATAGATTATACAGGAGGCAAAGGATTGTTGGAAATTGAATTGATAGTATGATCTATCGCATTGCAAATGCTTATATTCACAACTGCTGAATTGCAAATTCAGCAGAACGGAATTCAGCAGAACGGAATTCAGCAGAACGGAAATTCAGCAGAACGGGGAAATTTTTATCCATCTGTGGTGTGATGTCAAAAATTTCATCTATTTTTGCATCGTATTTTAAAACGTAGATTATTAGGATGGAAAAGATACAATATTACGATTTTTACTCGCTTTATGGAGGAACGAAGGCCAAAAGCGGGATGGACGACATTTTGATTTTTGACGATATTTATTCGTCGGTCGATAATTTCCACTTCAACACTTACCTCCATTTCCCGATAAGGCTGGGGATGGTAGCCATTATCATTTGCAAGAAAGGGTATGGAAAGCTGCGGATAGGTTTGGAAGATATCCTCATCAGCCCGAACATGGTACTGATTATGCTTCCCGAACAAATTTTTCAGGCGACGGAGATCAGCCCTGACTTTGAAGCCGGCTACATTTTTTTGAATAAGGATTTCTTTGATATTCAGAACGATTATAAAATGGTGCTGGACTTGCAAAGTCACTTTTTCAGACAGCCTTACGTTTCTCTGCCTGAAAAGGACATGGAAGAGGCCATGATCGTTTTCAATATCATCAAAAGAAAAATCGCGGAACGTTCCAGTTTGTTTTTGAAGGAAGTAGTACAAACTTATGTACGCGTACTTTTTTATATAGCTTGCAATATCTTTTTAAGCACAAAAGAAAAAGCCGTCAAGACGCGAAAGGAAGAGATTTTTGAGACGTTTGTTTCGATGCTCGAACAAAATTTCCGTCAAAAGCAAAATGTGGGCTGGTATGCCGAACAAATATGCCTTACGCCCAAATACCTGTCGAAATTAATCTTTGAAGTAAGCGGCAAACATGCCGCCGAATGGATCAAGGATTACATTATGCTGGAAGCGCAGGCATTGTTGAACTCCAGTTCGCTGACCGTCCAGCAAATCAGCGACGAACTCGGCTTCACGAATCAGTCGCATTTCGGCACGTATTTCAAACGGCATGCAGGCGTTTCTCCGCGGGATTACAAGTATGCTAAAAAGGCGTGACACTGCAACTTACAATTCCCGCTGTATCAGTTTGATAACTTCGCAGATTAGCTTCGTACGACTTTCAAGCAGGTCGAAATCGATTTTCTCGATGGTGTCGGTTGGTTTGTGGTAATCATCGTGAAAGCCGGCAAAAAACAGGATGGACGGGACGCCCTTTTTCTTGAAGTTGTAGCCGTCGGTACGGTAAAAAATGTCGGAATCATTTCCGGAATAGTCGAATGAACATGCCTGAAAACGACTGTCGGCTTTCCTGACAAGGCTATCGAGCATTTCGGATTGATCGTTACCGATGCAATAAAGGTATGCACAATCATCATGGCTATCGTCGCATCTCGAAATCATGTCAATATTTACATTGCAGACAATCTTTCGGGGATCGAAATCCGGTTGTTCGGTATGATATAATGAACCCAACAGGCCTCCCTCTTCGGCTGTTGTAGCCATAAAAATCATCGAATATTTCAAATGTTTGTATTGTGCAAACTCTTCGGCAAGCTCCAGCAACGCGGCAACACCCGATGCGTTATCGTCGGCGCCCGGAAAAAATTGATTGCCTTCCCTGCCGACATGGTCGTAATGCGCAGAAACGACAATCGATGTATCCTTTTCGCCTTTGACGAAGCCAATTACATTGGCTGTTTCGATCGTTTTTTCGACCTGCTCAAAATGAATGGTCATTACCGTTGGCGGTACGTGATGATTCTTCCCTTTACTTGCCAAACTGACAAGTTTGCTTTTCGACAATCCCATCACATTTTTCACTTCCTCTCCCGACAGCTTGATGGAACAGATGGCGGGAAAAGCGTTGACCGTCTCTGCGAGTTGGGGGAAAAGTGCATTTGTATTGGCGTGACGTTCGACTATCTCGTATTTTTTTTGCGCATAAAAATCATGCAACCGCAACTGGATGGCTTCAAAGCTTTTATCGTCCTTGTAAAAAACGACAAGTCCGCTGGCATCACGTTCTTCGAGCCTCTTCTTAATAAAAAATTCGTCTTCCTGATTTCTTGACAATATCATCACAAAACGATTTTCGACAGCGATTCGGTTCAGCTCTTTTTCCGTTCCATACCCTCCGAAAACAACTTCGCGTTCCATGGTTTTATTGTGATGAATAGCGCCTTCATAGACCATTTGGTCGAGGTTCTGCAGTAGTCGATGGTTGTGTGTTTCAACATACAATTTTCCTCTATCCGTTTGATGCAAGAAGAATTTCTCCAAAAAACCGTCCCCGAAAAACGGTTTCAGGCGCAATGCCTTAAACTTGTCAACAATAAATTCCTGTGTTTTTATTTGTCCGTCGTTGTCGACGCCTCTACCCTCGAACTGACTGGAAGAAAGCGTATCAACAAAGGCTCTCAAGTCGATGCTGTCAATTTTTGAAGATGCTTCCTGCCCTATACCGTGAAAGGAACAATAAAGGGAGAACAGAAAAATCAACATTATAATTTTCATTGTCCGGGAAAGCGAAAGAGAGGTTCCCCGACTTATACACATCCAATTTGGATGTGTATGATAGCCAGTATCGTCCCTGTTTGCCGAAATGGATATGTGCAAATCGTTTATCATGCTGCAAAGTAAAGCATTTTCTTCCGAAAATGAAAATCCATGCGTAAAAATGCACCCCCGTAAAAACAAAAAATCGATTTTTTTTGTAGGTTTTGAAAAAAAATGTACTTTTGCGGTGATTATGGGAAAAGTAAAATTGCTATTAACGGTTTTTTGCTTGCTACTTGCGGCACATGTCGGCGCTCAGACGCTTGACGCAACTGAAATTGTGAAACGCGCCGATGACAACCGTCGTGGAAAGAGTTCGTATTCCGAGATGAAAATGACCATCGTTCGCCCTACATGGACGCGGGAGATAGGCATCAAGTCGTGGGCAAAAGGCGACGATTTCTCGCTGGCGCTCATCACATCGCCCGCAAAAGAAAAGGGACAGGCCTTCCTGAAACGTCAGAAAGACCTGTGGAACTGGCAACCGGGTATCGGTCGCATGATAAAAATGTCGTCGTCGGTGATGGGGCAATCGTGGATGGGAAGCGACTTTACGAACGATGACATGGTGCGCGAATCGTCGATCGTGAACGATTATACGCATCAGTTGGAATCAACCGAAAAGATACGTGAATTTGATTGCTACAAGGTAATACTGACGCCGAAAGACAATGCAGCCGTTGTTTGGAGCAAGGTAATTGTATGGATTTCGACAACAGACTTTGTCGAAATAAAAACACAATTCTACGATGAGGACGATGAATTGGTAAATACTTTCGACGGATACGACGTCAAAACGTATGGCAGCCGCAAATTAGCTTCGCGCATGGAGGTCGTTCCGGCAAACAAGCCCAATCAGAAGACGGTTATGTCAGTCGAAAAATATGAATTTGATGTTGCGATCGAGGATGGTTTCTTCTCTCAACAAAACATGCAAAGAGTCAAATAGATTACTATCTAAACTCTAAACTCTATACTCTATACTCTACACTCTACACTCTACACTCTATGAAGATCGCCTGGAGAAATATTTGGCGCAACCGTCGGCGGGCGGTGATTACGATGGCATCGGTCTTTTTTGCCGTCTTTTTTTGCATCATCATGATGGGCTTCAGCGAAGGCGTCTGGGAAAGCATGATTAACAATATGCTCAAGATGCAAACAGGTCATATTCAGATACATGGAAAAGACTATTGGGATGACAGGATAATCGATAATTTCATGTTTATGGATAAGGCTACCATTTCCGGTCTCGAAAGCATCAACCATGTTGAAAATGTCTCGCCGCGCATAGAAACTTTTGCCATGTCGTCGTTCGGGTCGGTTAGTAAAGGCATTGCAGTCATTGGCGTCTCGCCCGAAAAGGAAAGGGAAAAATCAAATTTGCCGTCGCGTATCGTGGCGGGCGAATATTTATCGGAAACCGACGACGGTATCCTTATCGGCGAAGGGCTGAGTAAATACCTGAAAGCCAGTTTAGGCGACACGCTGGCGCTTATCGGACAGGGGTATCATGGCGCAGGCGCGGCACAACTGTTCGTTGTCCGCGGTATCTTGAAGTTTATGACCCTCGAGATGGATAACACAATGACATACATCACGTTATCAGCTGCACAATCATTCATTGACATGCCCGACGGATACAGCGGCATATTGATTTCGATAACGGACAACAAGAAGCTGGATGAAGTGATTTCGGCTGTTCGTTGCCGGTTACAGGTAGAGACGGATCGTGTTCCGTCTCTACCTGCAGAGACGGATCAAGATCCGTCTCTGCAAATATACCCGTGGCAATTCACGATGGAACGCCTGCTGCAAACGTCGGAATCGGACAAGGCGTTCTCCGCCTTGATCATGTATATCCTCTATGTGATTGTGGGGTTTGGCATACTGGGTACCATCATCATGATGACCAACGAGCGCAAACGCGAATTTTGTGTGATGATTTCGCTCGGCATGCCCCGCATACGGTTAGCAGCAGTCATCGCCGTCGAACTGTGTATCATGATCCTGATTGGCGTGGTACTGGCATTTGCCGTAACATTACCGGTAGCCCACTGGTTTGCGGCGCATCCGATAGCGATTTCCGGAGAGATGGGCGATATGTACGCCACTTACGGCATGGAACCGGTCTTGCCCATGTCTACCAGACCGTACATTTTTGTCAACCAGATCATTAATGTACTTTTCATCGCTTTTCTGGCGGTAATTTATCCCGTGAACAAGATCATAAGGTTGAAGATAGTAAAAGGGAAGTAGTATAAATCTGAAATTCGAAAACGATGAACTTATCAAATCTGGCATGGAAAAATATCTGGCGCAACAAAGTTCGCAGTGGCGTCATACTGGGCGCAATCGCTATCGGGCTGTTTGCCGGTACCTTTTTACTGGCATTCATGACCGGTTGGATTTACGGTACGGCGAAAGACGACATAGACACGCAATTTTCGCATATACAGATACACGACACGGCATTTTCGGCCAATAACGATATCAGCGCCTGTTTCGACAGGGATGATGTGGAACGCAGGGGCAAGGCATGTCTTGCCGCTGCACAAGCACAAACAACCTACCGACTGAACCTCACCGGCATGTTGGCTTCGCCCCACAACGTCGTCGGCGTGACCGCAAGAGGCATAACGGAGGACGAAGAAATGCAGGTAACAGACGTCTGGAAATACATACCTGACACATCGGGCGTTTTCCTGACCGATGATACCCGCATGGCCATTGTCATCAGCCGGAAGATAGCCGACAAGCTGAAAGTGAAACTCCGGTCGAAAATTGTGTTTACCTTTCAGGACGTTCGGGGCGACATGCAGAGCCTCGCTTTCCGGGTGTGCGGGATTTACAAAACGACGAACGGGATGTTCGACGAAGGCTATGTGTTTGTGCGATACAGCGAAGTCTTCGATTACACGGGCCTGCCGCAGGGAGCTGTTCACGAAGCCGCCATCAGGCTGCCCGACTTTGAGACATGCGATATGGTAGCGCCACAACTGAAAAGCATTTTTACCGACATGGATGTGCGCGACTGGAGGGAACTGAACCCCCCGTTAGCCATGTACTTCACCATTATCGACTACATGGCCTTCATCATTGTGGGCATCTTCCTGCTGGCGCTATCGTTCGGCATCATCAATACCATGCTGATGGCGGTGCTCGAACGGGCGCGCGAACTCGGCATGTTGGGCGCCATCGGCATGAGTAAAGCGAAGATATTCAACATGATCATGCTCGAAACGGTTTTCCTGACATTATTCGGAAGCGTCATCGGCATCATTTTAGCCGTTGCGTTGATACTTCCGCTGATAGAAACTGGGATAGACCTGAGTTTTTTCATGGCAGACCTGATGGAAGATTACGGTTTCTCATCGGTAATCTATCCGGTTACCAACCTGAAGATGTTTGTGCAAATTCTTTTCCTGGTAATCATTGCCGGCATTTTGTCCGCCATCTATCCGGCAAGAAAAGCGCTGAAAATGAAACCTTTGGAGGCGATAAGGGAGTTGTAAACTGAAAAATAACAGCTATATGAACAAGATCATCGAAATAAAAGATTTGTGTAGAATCTTCAAAGACACGGCGCAGGAGGTATGTGCCGTCGACCATGTAACAATAGATATTTACGAGGGCGAGTTTACGGCTATCGTGGGGCCGTCGGGGTCAGGAAAAACGACGCTGTTGAACCTGATTGGCGGATTGGACATGCCAACGTCCGGTAGTCTGTATATAGAAGGAAAAGACGTCTCGCTGTTGAAGGAAAGGGAAATGACGGCGTTCCGCTTGCATCATATCGGTTTTGTCTTTCAGGCATATAACCTGATACCGGTGCTGACGGCAAAAGAAAATGTCGCTTTCGTGATGGAACTGCAGGGGCGTAAAAGAGAAGAGATAGAAAAACGAACCACCGAGCTCCTCGAAGCCGTAGGGCTGGGCGACCGCATGAATAGCCGCCCTGCCAAACTCTCCGGCGGACAGCAGCAACGGGTAGCCGTAGCGCGCGCGCTTGCTTCCCGACCCAAGTTCGTACTTGCCGACGAACCGACAGCCAACCTTGACAGCAAGTCGGCCGCAAACCTGCTCGACATCATGGAGCGGTTGAACAAGCAGGAAGGCGTCACCTTCCTCTTCTCGACGCACGACCCGCGCATCGTGGCAAAAGCGCGCCGGATCATCACGCTGGAAGACGGAAGGGTGATAAGCGGGGCAAATGAATGCATGAATGAATGAATGAATGCATGAATGCATGCATGAATGAATGAGGAATGAATGAGGAATGTGCTGCAAATAAAATAAAAAAAGGAGGAACAAACCATGGTTTTTGAATTTCGTATCTCAGCCCCGCGGGCAGATTTTTACAATATCACGTCAAAAGTGCGCGATGCCATCGCGAAGAGCAACACATTGGAGGGAATAGCCGTCGTCTATTGTCCGCATACAACCGCCGGAATCACAATCAACGAGAACGCCGACCCGGATGTTGTTCGCGACCTGTTGTTTGGCTTGGACAGGGCTTTTCCCGACCGGCCTGAATTTCGACACGCGGAAGGCAATAGCCATGCACATCTGAAAGCAAGCGCCCTCGGACAAAGTGCAACGGTAATTGTGCATGGCGGCAAACCAGTCCTCGGCACGTGGCAGGGCATCTATTTTTGCGAATTTGATCCGCCGCGTGAGCGAACGTTCTTTGTGAAAGTGATGAGCGACTGAACGGTCATGCGTACATTTCAACTGTTGGTCGTTCTTGCCTGCTGGTTGCTTGTCAGTCAACGTCTTACGTCGCAGGAACTGTCGGGATACATCAACGGAATGCCTTCTGTCATTGTTCAGCAGCCGGGTCGTGATGCGTGGTGGCAAACGCTCGTTCACAACCGCCTCAATTTTGGCTGGCAGCTATCGGGCTTTCTGCGCGTGGACGCCGGTATGCGTAACCGCTTCATCACGGGCAGCGATGCGCTGATCGACCCCCGCAGCGCCGGTTTCGATCCGGGATGGATGGATTTGTCGTGGAACTGGTTGGATGTTGCAGGGGCAAGTCATGCCTTGCCTTTATTGGGGAACACCGCCCTCGACCGCCTATTCGTCACCTGCGAAAAAAATAAATGGAAAATACAGGCAGGCCGCCAGCGTATCAACTGGGGGCAGACGTTCGTTTGGAACCCGAACGACCTGTTCAATACCTATTCATTTTTCGACTTCGACTATCCTGAACGCCCCGGCTGCGATGCGTTTCGGGGAACGTATTACCACAATGCTACCGCATCGTCCGAGATGGCGGTGTCGGTCAAGCACGACCACAAGGTCACAGCCGCCTTGCTACACCGCTGGAACCGAAAAAATGTAGATTACCAACTGCTGGCAGGCGAACAGGCAGAAACCGACATCGTCGTTGGCGGCGCGCTGACAAGCGACGTCAAAGGCCTGAACATCCGAAGCGAATGCTCTTATTTCCATCCCGTCAGAAACTTTTCCGACACAAGCGGGATCGTCGCCGCTTCCCTCGGCGCCGATTATGTCTTTTCCAACACGCTGATGATTCAGGCCGAAGTACTGTACAACAATGTGAGCCGAACTACTGCCGGTATGAGCAGCGGGATGATGGGACTGTATTCCGCCCCGCTTTCCGCCAAATACCTGTCAATAAGCGACTGGAATATTTTTCTGAACGCTTCCTATCCCGTTTCACCACGTCTGAAAAGCGCCCTGTCTGGAATGTATTTTGTTGATATACAGTCCTTTTATGCAGGTTTTTCGTTGGATTACTCCCTCATGGAAAACCTGGATTTCTCGTTCATCGCCCAGTATTTCTCCGTGCGCGGGAGCGCCAACCTTGGCAATATGCAGCTATTGATGACATTCGCCAGATTAAAATATTCGTTTTGATTGCGAAGACAGTTTTTTTTGGGTATTATGCGGAATTGTATTACTTTTGCGGTGATTTTCAATCAATAAAACTCATTAAACATGAAGATAATAAACGTATTACATCATTTTTCCAACGTATGTTCAGTACGTCGGCAACCAACGTTCAACGCCAAACGCTCAACACTTATCCTTTGTGCCTGGTTGTTTTTGTCAGTTTTTTCCTGCGCTTCCGCGCGTCGTACCGCTCCGCCTGCTTTGGAGAACATCGAAGCGGTGGAGGGCGTGTACTATGGCTCCGGAAAACTTTGGAATCCGGGCGATGTGAAAGACGTCGTGATCACGTTGAAACGCGACGACGGCAACACATTTACAGCCCACGTTGAGGCGACGTTGCCAGTCGAGCTAAGGCAGATTGGCGGGCGTCAGAACTTTTCAGGTAGCCTGAACGTTTCGCCCGACTACAAGCTGACAGGCTCGTTGAAGTTGTTTATCATCAAATTCAACGTATCCGATTCGTCGGTCGATCCGGCGAATCATACCATCCAGCTTAAATTTTCAGCCACCATCATGGGGCATACGCTCAATTTTGAGATGGAGGGAGGCCCGGAGAAGCCCGAACAAGTCTATTTATTCAATGGGAGAGACCTCACGGGATGGGTATCACGCGGAGGAAATGCCGAATTTTCGGTCGAGAACGGTGAAATCATTGGCGCCGTCAAAGCTGGCGCTGGAAGCACTTTCCTTTGTACGGAAAAGGAATACGGCGATTTTATCCTCGAATATGAGGTGAAAGTTGATACGGCGCTTAACTCGGGTATGCAAATTCGCAGCCACTCCCGCCCGGAGGCGAGGGATGGGATCGTGTTTGAGCGCGTTTACGGCTATCAGGTAGAAGTTGACCCGTCGGAACGCGGCTGGAGCGCCGGCATCTACGATGAGGCGCGTAATGGCTGGCTTTATCCGGTGATGCCCCATAATCCGGCTGCTGTTACATCCTTCAAAAATGACGAATGGAACGCGTTCCGGGTGGAAGCCATCGGCAACAACATCAAGACGTGGCTCAACGGCGTTCCTGTGGCCGACCTGTTGGTCGACTTAGACGGCGCCGGCTTTCTGGGACTGCAAGTTCATTCGATTAATCTAACAGAAAAACCATGGGCAGAAGATGCTGAGGTACGGATGCGCAACATTCGCATCCGGACGGAAAATCTGGAAGCCAACCGCAAAACGGATACGCAACCCATCCATCAGGTTAATGTGATAAAACCGTAGGCAATCAATATCTCTGAATGGCTACTTTTGTTGCGTATTTGCCTGTACGCAACACATATACGCCTTTTGCAAACTTACCTTTGACGACGGTCGGGGTGTTGGGAGTTACATTTTGAACAGCCAAGCGATTGCCCAGCATATCATAAACCGTCACCATACAGTCGTCAGGGCCGCCATACCACACGATGATATTTCCTTCCGTATCGGAATAGGCGCGCAGAAAGCCGTTTTCATCATTCGCGACAAGGTCGTTGCCAGTCGCCGAACTGCGGAACATCACGCTGAAACGCTCCGTGTTATACTCGCTGCCGGAAGTGAACAGGTAAGGATTTTCGGCGTCAAGACGGTGTTCGACGCCACGCCAACGGTCGCGCAGGTAGACGTCGAGCGAACCGAAGTTCAACATTTCCCTGACATGGAGTGAAAGATTACCGCCTTCGTCCGTTTGAAAGCCCAATGTGACTTCCGACCCGTCGCTGATGACGGGCAAGCCGTTGATGACTAATTCGCGGTTTTGGTCGGCAGGGAAAGTAAACAGTTCGACGCCGACGCCCGCAAACATCTTGTCGCTGTCGTAGTTGTCGAATCCATATTCCGCCCTGCTGTCGGTATAGATCAGGGTCTCGTCCGTATTTTTGTCGCCTTTCAGGGCTATGCGCAACAGTCGCCTTTCACCGGCGTCCGTCGTTTCGGCGCTCTTTAGCACGTTGCTGGCATGGTCGGCGTGCGAACGGCGATCATTGGCAAACGTGATAACGCCCGACGATGCTCCATCCTTGATTCGCACCCAAAAGGCCTGCAGGGGCGGTATGTAGGAAAGCGAGTAGGCGCCCGTAGGCGTTCCGTCGTTCCAGCCCGGCGCCACGCCCACATTGCCTGCCGCATTGTACGACCAAAATTCATAAGCGCCCGCTACCACGGTGCGGTACCAGATGGTACTGTACACATTGGCGCTTGAGGCGGCGTCATCCGTCCATCGCCAGTACGACGGGAAAGGGTTGCCCACTAAGTTGAAACCCCGTTTAGGGTGTTCAAGATATTCCGTGCGAGTTAATGCAGGCGACTGTATGGTTACGGCAGCGCCATTGTTGTTGCCATCATTATATGTACCTGAAAATCTTACGGCGATGTCTTCGTTTTTGGAATAAACCGTATAGCCCAAGCCTGTGGCAAGCACGCTGGCAGGCGACGGCAACCGTTCCCATTGATGGTCAATTTCGTTGTACCATTCCACCCGCCAGTCGCTGGGAGCGTTTGCGGAAGATAAGTCCACAACGCCATCGACTGACAATGTTCCGCCCAGCGCGCCTTTGCCCAGCGCCGTACTTATCGGTTGTGCTGTTGACAATGGACTTGAGACGTACCAGTTGCGTCCGTGGACAAGCACACGTTCCATATTTTGTTGCAACGCCCGCATGTTTCCGTAGTTGAGGAACGAAGTGCTGTCTTTCAGCGTAAACACATTCGCGTCGAGCGTGATGCCGTTGCCAATGGTGTAAGCAGCATTCGAATACACCGTGATACTGTCCATCACGCCATTGTACGGAAAAGCGCTGCCATTCAAATCTCTATCCTGCAGGCAGTTGGCCTTGATGTGAACGACGGCGCCCGGATAGGGGAGGATACGGTCGTCGGTTTGCGTTTCCCAGTTGTAAGGTTCGCTCCACGAGCCGTTAACGACAAAAGTCACAGGGTAATAGGTAAAGCGGTCGACAAATTCGCTCGATTCGACGCTATTGAATATTTCGATACTACCCAACAATGAATGGCCGGATAGTCCCGTAGTACAAGTAATTTCGTTATCGGTAACAGTTGCGGCATTGACGGTCGCCCAAACGCCTCCGATTTTTACGGTAACCAAGTTTGGATCGCCGCTTCCGCCGGCCAAGAATCCTGTCCCGCGCAGGGTAATGCTTGTTCCGCCGGTTACGGGTCCATAATCGGGCGTCACGTCGGTAATATTCATCGCATCATAATGATAGCCGTTGGGCAGGGTGGCCGTGCCGCAACCGGCGGTAACCGATACCAGCACATAGCCCGAATTGGCGCGAGGGGGTGGAATACAGTAAACGGTATCGTCGCTGGAATGGATATAGTCAATCGTAGCTGATACCCCGTCAAAGGTTACGGATGATACGGCAAAAGCGCCGAAAGGCGAAAATCCCACACCTGTAATTTTTACCGTTCCCGCCGGATCAACGGGGCTGAGCGGATTGCCGGTGTAGGTACCGCCTGCGGTGGGGCCATAAGCGGGTGCAATGGAAATGATTTCGGTAACGATTACCGTTATCGTCAGCGAATCCGAATAGGATGTTCCGCAACTATTTGTTGCATAGAAAAATAAAGGCTTGCCGTTGTCGGCAACATCGAGCAGGTAAGGTTCGGTAATGATGGTGGCGCCCAGCATCCAACCTGAATCGATGGCGGCAGGCGAGGCGACGATGGCGGGCGAATCAATCGGAAAAATCAGGTTTGAACCGACGCAGTAGGTTGTTACGGTTGGCGTAATATTTCCAACCTGCGGCTTTTGGTTGACTGTTATCGTAAAATCCTGGTATGTTCCGGTACAGCCGGCTAAAGAATGGGGCGTGACGCGGATTGTAACAGATATAGATGTAGTACCGTGATTAATAGTCGTAAAACTTGGGATATTTCCAGTTCCGCTTTCCGCGCCCAGACCAATGGATGCGCCTGTGCCGGCAACAACAGCCCATGTTGTGGAGGCTGCGTCCACATTGGTTCCGGTCATACTGACAGCCGTTGAAGCATTGCCCGGACAAAGGGTTTGATCGCTGATGTAATCGAGTACGGGAAGCGGATTGTAAGTGATCGTTCCACTAATCGATGCCGGATTGCAGGACGAATTTTGCCCTGTGGTATAGATGGTATAAGTGCCGCTTTCTGTCGGCGTGCCGCTAATGGTAATCGTATTTAATGAAGGGGTGACAGTCAGTCCGTTGGGTAAATTTGTAATCGGTAAAACAATACCCGTTGCGCTGCCGCCCAATGAATATATTGTTGACGTTATGGACGTTCCCTGGCAAACCGACTGATTCTGCGAACCGGAGAGGTTGACCCATGTAATAGTTGGCTTGGGGTTTACCGTTACTGCATGACTTGCGGAAGTAAGCAAAAAAACACCTGTAGTGTTATTATGAACTATTCCGTTTCCTGAGACTACAGGCAAAACTGCATAAGTATATCCGCTCATACTGTATTCTACGGTATAACTTCCGGCATTTCCGGCGTTGATGTCAATTATGGTAAGCGTGGGGCCTGTTCCTACTTGTAATCCGTCTTTTTTCCAAATATAGTTGGCTGAAGCGCAAGGAGCAACCACCGATAAAACCAAGTTATCACCTTCGCAATAGCTATTATTTCCCGTAATGGCTGGACGGGAAAAAGAAAATGAAAGAATAAGTTGTCCGCCGGCGCCATTTCCGCCATCGCGGGCTGAGCCGCCAAATGCTGCTTCTTTCGATCCGCCGCCGCCGCCGCCATAGTTGTATCCATTGCCGCCGGAGTTACTTCCGCTGCCAACCCCGTTACCCCCGTTACCGCCAGATAATGCAGCGCCTGTACCTCCTGTACCTCCTGTACCATTTACGATACCGGAAGAGCCGTTTCCACCGCCACCGCCGCCGCCGTTACTTCCGGCTCCGCCGCCGCCGCCGCCAGAACCATGTGTTCCGCCGTTACCGGATGCGTTGCCGCCTTTACCGCCGCTATAAGTAATGGATCCTATGCTACTGGAGGCTTGTCCTCCTTGCCCGCCGGCGTTAGTTGCGCCACCGCTTGGAACGCCCGGAACACCGTCGCCGCCTGCCGCTAAAACGAATGTCGTTGCGCCTGTCGCAACAGAGGTAGCGCCGCCATGATGTCCTCCGCCTCCATTACCATTACCCCCTGCGCCAACAATAATGGTTAGCGGCCCGGGCGTTACAACACCGCTTGCAAAAGCGCCACCGCCGCCACCGCCGCCGCAAGCGCCTCCAGCATTTGCGCGTCCGCCAGCGCCACCGGCGCCCCAAGCTTCAGCATTGGCGCTTGTTGTGCATGGGGGAATCAGGGCGGAATATGAGCCTGGGGTAGTATAGGTAACAGTAACTGTTTGCCCCCACGCAACGGTATGCGCCGCAAAAATCATTGCAGCCAGCAGGTAATGTTTGATATGTCCGGTTGTTCTCATTGAAAACTTCATTTTGTTATATGATGGGGTTCATTCCAACGGTTTTATAAAACAATGGGGCTTGGTTGTTGAGCGTAGTCGAAACATACCACATTGTCAGAATATTAAAAACGCTGACTATTGATTTTTACCGGAAAAAGATTTAATTTGATTTCCTCGTCCTGCCTCGTCCTGCTCGTCCTGCCGAATTTGCAATTCGGCAGATGCGAATATGAGCATTTGAAATGCGAGAAAATAATGCCGGATTAAAATTCCTGATACTAAAGACTGCGGGATTGCAAATCCCGCAGGACGGGGAATCCCGCAGGACGGGGATGAAATCCTGAAACATGTGCATTAAATGCCTGTTACAGAAGGTGACAAAAGTCGTAATCCTGCTATTTTGCTAAAATCACTGCTGTTGACTGAAACAAGCGTGAGATGACATGTAATTGCAGTAGCGGCAATAATTGCATCAGGAAGTTTTATTTTGTGCATTTTTCTGATGAGGATGGTTTGTCTTTCGATGTCTTCTGTCAAAAAAATACGTTCAAACGAATCGCAAAGCTTAGTGATTGCTGTTTCTTCTTTACGGTCTTGAAACGGGAAACCCAATGCTTCCATATACGTTATCGTGGAGATGCACAAATTATCTACCTCTCGGGCAAAATCATTTATTTTTATTTTTTTCTGTGTTAAATAAATGATAATATTGGTGTCTATCAAAAAATTAGTTCCATTCATTGCGAATCGTTTTTTGATAAGCAACAGGGTCTGCTATATCGGCTAAAATATTATCCGTTTTTATTGAATCAAGCGCTTGCTGAACAGCATTTACATTGCCCGACGAGTAGTCGTCGCGATGAATTTTCACTTCGCGCACAAAACGAATATTTTTTAACCAATCGGCTAAAATGAACGCCTGATTAGCGTGTTCTACGGATATGGATACAGTATTCATGTCACTTTTTTTTAAAAATTGTGGTACAAAGATATTATTTTTTTCACAATAAGAAAAAAAAATCTTTTCCGGTATAAATCAAAATGTCAAAGAGCGTTTTTTTTTGTACCCCTGCGCCCACCCAAGGGCGCAGAGGTTTTTGTTGCAGGAACGCGTGATATCGCGTTCCAATAAGAAAATTTTACGGGTAAGTAACTTCAATTGTATCCTCAAACGGAAAAACATCAACATCAAATTCGATGGCTAAAAATTCGTCAAAGGTAATGTTGATTCGATACTGCCAACCGGCTTCAAACTCAAAACCGTCTTGAAGGACAACATATTTCGTCTGGTTTTGTAGATTTGAAATGTCGTAGGTGATTTCGAGGGCAAAATCGCCTGCTGCGTAGATGCCGTCGTTGCTGGTATGTGAAGTTTCCTGCGGCAATATCATCATGCCCTGCTCCGTTGAAGTAACAAACAGTTTTGTCGGCGTCGTCGGCGGGCTTGTAACAGGCGTACCCGGAACCACCACGCCGGATTGAGCCAGCACATAAGTATAATCACCCTTTACAGCGTAATCGGGTGTCCAGCCCCATCCGGCGAGGGTAACATCAAGCGTACCTGTTGTTGCCAAGTCCAAAAGTTTCAATCCTTTGATGATAATCGGGTCGGGCGCTGCGTTTGAAGCCGTGACAAAAACACGAGACAGTGCATGTTCAAAATCAAGGCTTACAGGCGCTGCTGTAGGCGCCACAACAGTCAAAGCTACTAAAAGATCTTCCTGAACTGCGTCGCCTGAACCGACGGGGGCTGCAGGGTCTGCAAAAGGCGATGTATCAGGAGCAGGAACCGTGTACTCGAAACTTGCGCCGGTCATAAAATTCGTCACATCGACATTACTCACATTCGCACTTACAGGCGAAAATGCAAAAAAGCCTGCATTTGAAGCGCCCTCGCTATAGTACCTTTTAGGGGCATACGTGAACTTTGGCGGGCTCGAATCAAATTCACGCGCTACGGTAACGCCGTCAAAAATTAAATCCGGCACAAGCGACAGTAAGTCGTCGGTACCATAAACGACAAACGCTTCGAGGTTGTCGACTGTCGTAGCTAAGGCTCTGGTGGTAATCTCCTCAGGCATACCTCCCTGTAGGCGGAACGAAACTTCCGCGCCTTGCTTAATGGATTGTTCTACTGCTAATTCGTTGTTGCAAGCAGTGAAAACTCCGGTTGCTATGAAAGCAACTAATAGAAATCTGTAGGTTTTCATAAAAAAATAATTTAAAAAAAGTTAATAAAATTGTTATAAATAATAATCATCGTTTTTTATTGTATAAAGTGAAAAGCATCATCTTCAATCTTCAATCTTCCACTTTCAATTCGAGTAACAACATATAATACCTGCCTATCTCAAACGCAAAGGCTGGTCGGGCAGGATTAATCAAAGGAATCAGTCGCGTTGCCGAAGTGACGTAGCGTTCGCCTTCGGTAGGCGAATAGGTGTAGATGTTATATTCTACATATACAGCCGATTGATTGCCTGCCGCAACAGCTTGCGGCATGACAAACAGCCCGTCGTCGGTGTGAACTAACGGCGTATAGTCGTCGTCGGCCGTTACGACATTCGATTGCAACCGAAAGCGGTAATTAGCCAGACTTGCGTTGTCGAGCGCCCAAAGCGTTACGGAGCCGTCGTAATGGAAATAATCGGTGGCTTCCATCGGGATGCCCGTACTCTTGTCGAGGCCGGGGGCAACGGTTACGACGACGTCCTCTTTGAGTTCCAGGCTTCCTTTTGTGTAGAGGTTACGCAAATCCACGCGCGTCACCTTGATCCGGTATCCGGCAGCATATTCGCCTCCATCCATTTTTGCCTTCACGCTTACGCGGCTGAAGGCATGACGGAAATTCATCGGCACGGGGACGGGCTGTGGCGACTGGCGATGCTGCACGGCCACCAGCAAGTCTTCCTGTACTTCGTCGACCACCGGCACGGGCGGTGGCTCGCCTGTTCCGGGCGGCGGCTCTTCGCGACCGTCCCTGAACGGCATGGCATATTCCAGTACGGGCGGCGTCGGCGACGCGGGCGACGACAGGTCGTTGCCATTATTGTATAGTCCCGTTATCAGATGGGCCAACCCGCCGGGCGCATAAGCGTAGAAATCGACGTCGCCGGTCGGTGGCCAATATTTTCGGGGACTGTAATCCCATACGTTATCCAGGTATTCGGGCTTATAGACCCATTGTGCATTAAACAGGGGATTCCAGTCGCTGCCGTCTTGCCAGGTACCGTTCACGACAAAATCGGAAATGGTCTCGTAGGTGTTGACCTGCGAACGAAGTTGGACTGACGAGCGCGTGGCGCTTCGGCCTGCTACCGGAACCTCAACCATATCGCCCCAGTCGGCCACCGACACGTAGAACCCGCCATTCGATCCATTGCCGCCACCGCCACCGCCGTCGCCATCGGGAACCGACAACCGGCTATTGTTATACAGCACGATGTCAAAGCCGCCATTGCGTTGCCGCCAGGCCATCTGTTCGGCCAGTGTGCCGTTTCTGCCCATGGCGCTGTCGATCTGCGAGGCGACGGTATGCTCCCATTGACCATTCCAATACCCCCAGGCGCCATGATAGACGTTGTTTGCCTTGCTGAAAGCTTCGATGGTCAAACGAAAACGATTCGATTGGCCAAGGAGCGGTCCGAATGTCACAAATCTGCCCGTTATCCAGTCGCGCGTCCAGCCTGTCATCGTATCGGCGCTGGCCCAGTTGGGATTTTTTGCCGCAAAAAGCGCTTTGTCGGCAAGCGTCCAGCGCGTACTTGTCTGCGCATTGACGATGGCTTCCACCCGCTGGAACAGGATGGTGGAGGGCGTACCGGCCAAAGCGCCTGTGGCGGGAAAGTAAGATGCCGACATGCCGGAGATGGCGCCGCTGTTGAGCGCCATGTTCCTGGCGCCGGTGACGTCGTAGATCATAAACGTAAATTCGCGCAGCACGTCTTTCGGATAAAAATGAACGGTCAGCGTGTCGCCGGCAGGCACGCTGTCGGCACAGATGCTTTGCGAGCGGCTGTCGATATAGAAGCGGGGCGGAGCGGCTTCGGCAACCGTCGTTTCGCCGCCGGGCAACTGGGGTACATTGGTGTTGTAGGTACCGGTTGCGCGCACATTGTAGACCTCAAAGTCGGGTCGCGTATAATTGCTGCGGAAAGCCAGGTTGGCGTTGCCGTTATAATCCATGCACATCACGTTGTAAGTCGTGCCGTTCAGCGTTTCGCGTCCGCCAAAGACACCCATGTCGGAGGCAAAAAGCCGTCCGGCGGCAGGATACCAGTGGACCGTCATGTTTCTGGGCAACACCAGCTGGCTTGGCGACACGCTGTCCCAATGAATAACCACATTGACGAGATTGCTATGACTCCCGGTAGGCGGACACAGGAACAGTTCCTTGTGCTCGCAGGAAATAAAGCCGCCAACAACGGCTATTGTGATTAATAGGTACCTAAAACGTTTCATTCGATTTTATCAAAGTTCGGGTATCAATGTCTTTTTCCGTTTAGGAAGATCACCTCTCTCTTCTTTCTGTAGTTTCCGCTTCCAATCAACCATACAATTGATATTTCCGCGCGCGTGGGGCCAACATAATGACGGTTTTGTAAATCTTGCTGCGCCCACCAGGTATGCTCCGTACAAAAGTCGTACGGATAGTATTGTCCGCCCACATATCCGAGCGCCAGTCCAAATTCCATGTTGAAATAGCAGGAAAGGGGTATGCTGTAAGCGTAAGAAAGCCCTGTCGACCAGCTGCGCTTGCTCAACCATCCCGTTGAAAATTCATTTTTGGGAAAGAGGCGGAGGTCGTAATTCCCAATCGTCGTATAGAGCCCTACCGCGTGCCCGTTCAGCGGGTAGGGCGAGTTAACCCAATAGCGGAGTTCGGCGCCTACCGACTGTATGCGGTGAAACCACTCGGTAGTTTCCTGTTCGTTGAATGTCCACCAACTCCAGTTTCCATTGACTGCAAACGAAAATTTATGGCCAAGACATATTTCGGCAGCGAGGTTTGGCAGCAAGGCAGCGTCGTAAAGCAGATTGTTTTTAAAAGCGATGAAGACGGGTTTTTTGTTGGGATGAACATGCGTGTTGATGATCATCATGGAATTTTTCATGAACACAACGTCGCGTTCCCCGTATCTGCCGTCGGCAGGAAACTCTTTGATGGCAACCGGATTTTGCGCGGGTAATGAGGTGTGAAACACGAGGCATAAAAAAATCATATATAAAACTGGAAGCCCCGTTTTAAAACAAAAAGTATTCCGTGCAAAATATAAATTTTTCACGAAAATACCGCTTTTTTGGTGAATACAAAAATGTATCAACTTTTTTAAAAATCTAAAAAAAATGCCTTACGTTTATCAATCCGGGCGCAAAGATAAAGCAAATTTTGTAAAAACAAAAAATAAATGGTTTTTTTTAAAAAAAAATTTCGTATGAATTACCTCCATCCGCCGCCCAATGCACGGTACAGGGTAATCTTTTGTTGGATAATGGTATTATAAGTCGAATAGAGCGCAAGCTCGCTTGACAAAACATTGCTTTGCGCCGATAAAACATCTAAATAGGTAGCATAACCGTTGATAAGCAATTCTTGCGAAAAGTCATAGGCTTTTTTCAGTGATTCTACCTGTTCTTGCTGCCAGACGGCCTGCTGCGTCGTAAACAGGATTGACGCCAGCGCGCCGGACACTTCATTTCCTGCGTTCAGCATGGTCTCCTTGAACGAAAGCCACGCTGCCTCTTCCTGCAACCGCGCTATCTCTTTTTGTGTTTTCAGCGTTCGTCCGTCGAGGACGGGTTGCATCAATCCGCCAATCACGTTCCAAAGCAGCGACCCCGGCAGGTTGAACCAGTTTTCCAACCCTTTGGCGTCGGGTCCTGCCGAACCGGAAAGTGTCAGTTGGGGATACAACGCTGCGCGCGCCGCATTGAACTGTTCGTGTGTGGCGCACAAGGCATGTTCAGCCGCCTGTACATCCGGTCGGTTCGTCAATAACTGGGCGGGAACGCCTGTTGACAGCGTTTCGGGATGGAAACGCGTCAAGTCGAAATCACCCGATCGCGGAATCGGTGCAGGTGTTTTGCCGAGAAGCTGACACAGATAGTTCTCCTCGATGGCAATAGCTGCATCGATCTGGGGGAGATAGGCGCGGGCAGATGCTAATTGCGCATTGGCCTGCAACACGGCTACTTCCGTGACCTGTGCCGATTGTTTCAACGATCTGACCGTGTTCAGATAGCTCGTGTAGCTTTCGATATTTTTTTCGGTGACCGCCCGCTGGCGATCGAGCATGAGCAGTTGATAATAAGCAGCGGCAACATGGGCTACAAGTTGCGTTTGCAAAGCACGCAAGGTAGCTTCCTGTTCAAGATAACGGGCTTGTTGCGACCGCTTCAAGCTGCCCAGCTTGCCCCAAACATCGACTTCCCAACCGGCTGTTGCCGCCAGCTTCAACTCGGTAAACGGATTGGACGGCTTCGCTGCGTTGCCATATTTCGACACGTCGGAGACCGACCCGTTCAGTCCCAGCGCCAAGGTCGGATACAACGCCGCCTTACGCTGCAACGCTAATTCCGATAGTTGCGCCAGGCGGTTGACGGCTTGCAGCACATCGGTATTCGATTCGAGCGCTTCGGTAATCAATTGTTGCAGGTAGGGATCATCATAGAAATCAAGTGCCGGACAGGTTGCAAGCGAGTTCGCGGTATCCACATCGGCATACGTGCGAAACAGTCCGCCAACAGGCAGATCGGCAGGACGTTGATAAGGTGTCGTCACGCCACATCCTGCCAAACAGGCAGCCATTAACAACAAGAAAACTTTTTTTATCATTGAATAATTATTTACTAATACTTGTCCGCGAATGATGCGAATTATCGCGAATTATCGCGAATTTATTTAAAAAAACTACTTCTTTTTTCTGATGGCGGTGTCTAATGATCCGAAGATCACGTATAGGGTCGGTATGACCATCACGCCGAACAGGGTACCTATCAACATGCCTCCGGCAGCCGCCACGCCTATCGAACGGTTGCCTGCGCTTCCGGCGCCTCCTTCGAGAATCAGCGGCAACATGCCGAAAATAAATGCGAAAGAAGTCATCAGGATGGGTCGGAGACGAACCGTTGCGCCTTCGATAGCCGCCTGTATGATGCTCATGCCCTGTTCGTGCCTTTGTCGCGCAAACTGTACGATCAGTATTCCGTTTTTACTCAACAGACCGATCAGCATGATTAGCGACACCTGTACGTAAATGTTATTGGTGATTCCGGCGATCTTGACGAAGAAATACACGCCGAAAAGCCCAATGACCAACGACAGCATGATCGACCAGGGCAGGACATAACTTTCGTACAGTGCACACAGGATCAGGTAAACAAACAGGAAGCAAAGCAGAAAAACATAAATGGCCTGACCGCCCGACTTGATCTCTTCGCGTGCCATGCCCGAGAACTCTATCTCATAGCCGGCCTGCAGCCGCGATGCTTCCTCGCGTACCGCTTCAATCGCGTCGCCCGAACTGTATCCGGGCTTCTGCTTGCAGGTGATGGTGGCCGCAGTAAACAGGTTATAACGGGTCATGGATTCCGGTTGCATGACTTTCTCGAAAGTCAGGAAGGTAGTAATCGGCGCCATTTTTCCCGATTTGTTGCGTACCATCACCCTCGATAACGAGTTGAGGTCGGTACGGTCGGACGGCGGCGCCTGAATCATCACGCGGCTGTATTTCGTGAAACGGTTGAAGTCGGACACCATCATGCCACCGTAATAGGCTTGCAGGGAGGCGAAGATATCGCTTACGGCGACGCCTTCCATCTTGCATTTGTCGACCGCCACCTCAAACTCATAACAGGGAAAATTGATGTTGAAAGACGTCGTCGCGAAATCGATTTCGGGACGGTCGGAGAGTGTTCGCAGAAAATCGCTCAATACCTGGTAGAACTTGTAAATGTCGCCTCCCGTCTTATCCTGCAACTGTACCTCAATACCGTCGGAGAAGCCAAATCCGCGCACGGGAGGCGGCGCATAGAAAAGAATTCGCGCCCCTTTGATCGGCGCCACCTTTTTGTATAGCTCGGCAATCACATCAAAGGTTGAAGTATCTCCCCGAAGGCTCCACGGGATCAGGGACGAAGTGATCAATCCGTGCGAACTCCCGAAAGTGTTCGTCAACTGACTTTGCCCCGCCGTTACGATTCGCGACGCAAAGATCGGCATGCTGCCGATGATGCTGTCGATTTGCAACATCACCTCTCTGGTTCTTTCCAGCGAGGTGCCGGGAGGCGTCGCTACGTCGCCGCTGATGATTCCCTGGTCTTCGTTGGGGATAAAAGCCGAGGGCGTGATCTTGATGATTTGCCAGGTGGCCAGACCGAAGCAAAGCAGGATGAGCGGAGGTATCCAGCTACGGCGGATAAAGAACGCCACTAATTGACGGTATTTGTTCAGCGTCGCGTCGAACGCCGTGTTGAATGCTTGATGGAACCGGGCGATAAACGAACGCTTCCCCTCCGCTTCGTGTTCGGGCTTTATCAGAAGCGTACATAATACAGGGCTGAGTGTGAGCGAATTGACAGCCGACAGGACAATGGCTATTGCCATCGTCAGTCCGAACTGGCGGTAGAAGACGCCTGCCGGCCCGGTCAGGAAACCCACCGGAATGAAGACAGCCGCCATGACTAAGGTAATGGAGATGATGGCGGCAGTGATCTCGTCCATCACCTTCGCCGTTGCGTCCAACGCCGAAAGCGCCGGGTTGTTTTTCAGTTTGGCATGCACAGCCTCCGTGACGACAATGGCATCGTCGACGACAATACCTATCGACAACACCAGCGCAAACATGGTCATGATGTTAAGCGAAAAACCAATCAGAAAGAGAAAGAAAAACGTGCCTACAATCGATACAAGCGCCGAAATGCCCGGTATCAGCGTGAACCGCCAGTTTTGCAGAAACAGGTAAACCACCAAGAACACCAGGATAAAGGCTTCGACCAGCGTGCGTTTCACTTTGTCCATCGAAGCGTCCAAAAACCGGTTGGCATCGTTCACAATGGTATAATACACGCCGGGCGGGAATGACTTGGACAACGTTTCCATGGTGTTTTTCAATTCGACGACTACCTCGTGGGCATTCGAGCCGGTTGTCTGATTGATAAAAAAACCTGTTCCGGGCTTCCCGTTCACGGTGGCGGTAACGGCATAGTCGAACGCGCCAAGGTCGATGGTCGCCACATCTCTGACACGGAGAATCCGACCGTCGCCCAACGCCTTGATGACGATGCTCTCATAGTCGGGCGATTCGGTGAATTTCCCCTTATATGTTAATGTATATTGAAACTGCTGGTCGCCGCTCAGCCCGAACTGTCCCGGCGCCGCCTCCACATTCTGTTCCTTGATCGCTTCGATAACATCTTGCGGCATCAAGCTGTAGGATGCCATCTTGGCGGGGTCTAACCAGATGCGCATCGAATAGTTGCGTTGTCCGAAGATGTTGACTTGTCCGACACCATGCACGCGCGCTATCTGTGGCGTGATATTGATCAGCGCATAGTTTTGAAGAAAATTTTCGTCGAATGCCGGATTATCGCTGTAAATGGCGCCAACCATCAGTTGGTTGTTCAGCATCTTCCGGGTAGAAACGCCCATTTCTGTTACCGCCGCCGGCAATTTGCTCAAAACCATGGATACCATGTTTTGCACGTTGACCTGCGCTATGTTCGGGTCCATACCCAGGTTGAAATAGATGTTGATGTTGGCGCTTCCATTGTTTGTGGCGGTCGAGTTCATGTAAGTCATCCCTTCCACGCCGTTGATTTGCTCTTCGAGCGGGGCAATCACGCTTTTCAACACGGTTTGGGCGTTCGCGCCGGGATAGGTGGTAGAAACGACCACCCTGGTAGGCGCAATGTTCGGGAACTGTTCGATTGGCAAACTGGCATATCCAAGCGCCCCCAGCACGCAGATTATTATGGAAATGACCGTGGCAAAGATCGGACGTGTCAATAACTGTTTTATCATGGTGGTTTCAGTTTTCAGAAATTGCTATCTTTTCTCCGTCCCGTACTTTCCCGATGCCGTCGACGACGATTCGGTCGCCCTCGTTCAGACCCCATTCGATAACAAAGCTATCGCTTGTATTGTTCGACACTTTGATGATGGTAGAATGAACCACATTGTCGGAATCGACCGTAAAGACCACCTTTTTGTCCTGAATGTCGAACGTCGCCTTCTGCGGTATGGTGATTGCGTTTTTATAGATGCTTGGGATGCGTAGCGTTCCGGTATTGCCCGAGTGCAGCACCGCATCCGGGTTCGGGAATACCCCTTTCATCTGCAACGAACCGGTAGAAGGGTCGATCAGGCTGCTTCCCAGTTCGATCTTCCCGTTGTGTTCATAGATTTTTCCGTTGGCCAGACGCAACTCGGCAGGCGGCAGGTTGGCTATCAGTTGCTTTAAGGTGGCATGCGAACTGTCGGCCAATTGCAGCAGCAACTTCTCGTCGAACGAAAAATAGGCAAACACATTGCCTGTGGAAGCGACCGTAGTAATCGGCGTGCCCGTACCGGCTGTGAGCAAGCTCCCCTCTCTCAAAGACAGGTGTCCGATAACGCCTGAAACGGGACTTTTCACCAATGTGTAGTCCAATTGAATTTTTGCATGCTCGTAGGCTGCCAACGCCGACTGCGCGTTGCTTTCGGCGGTTTGTAACTGGAGCGGACTGATGATATTCTTTTCGACAAGCGGCTTCAACTTGGTCACTTCCAATTGTGCATTGTCGTACAAGGCTTTGGCAGCATTGACCGATTGGCGATACTCGGACGTATCAATTTGCAGTATCGGACTTCCTTTTGCGATGTTGTCGCCTTCCTTCACGAAAATTTTACGGATATATCCGGAGGCTCTCGGATATATTTCAATGTCGTTCTCGCTCTGAATTTGCACGGGGAACATTGTATATACCGTTACATCTGCCCGGCTCACGACTTCTACCTTGTATTTGTCCGGCCCCTTTTGACTGTTCGGCCCTTTTTTCTCGGTACAACTTCCAAGTACTAAAGCGCCTATCAGGATAACTCCGCATATAAAGCCGCCTAGTAGCTTCCTATTTTTCATCTGCATATCGTATTTTTAAAAAAAACGGTGCAAACGTACATTAAAAATTTGGATTTTCCAAGCGCGTCGAATGAAAAAACTTTTTACAGCGTAAAGATAGCGTAAAGATAATGATTATCTTGACGACTGGAACGGGATATCGTAGGTGGTCATCGGTATGTGATAATAGCCGTTGGACGCCTGGGCGACATAATTCCGGTATATCGGGTCTTGCAGCAGGCAATTATGGCGGTTATTGGTAAGGATGGTCGTGCTGTAGATACGTATTTCTCCCGGAACGGAAGTAATGATCTCTTCGCGCCAGTCGCCAAAAAGATCGGCAACAGCCATCATTCGCCCTTTTATTTCGGTATCGAAAACAACCGGGCTTTTGTATTTGAATATTTTCCCGCGTTCAATCAGTTCGCGCTGGTTGTCGGAATCCCAAAACACACACCAGTGGGGTAGAAAATCCCGACCGACGATTTCCCCTTTGTTGTTGTACAAAACGGCAAAATTGTCTCCCTTCCCTTCAAAAGGAGCTATCTCTACGCCATAACATTCCCTTCCGGGCTGGGTCCTGTCGATATCGCTGCAAAGGCCTGCCCCGTGGACATGGTAAGTCGGAAAGTTAGACCCCCAAATGATTTCGCCCGTCCTTGCATCAACCATACACATCCCGTTGCCGTTCGGCATCACCGGTTCTTCAATGTTAAAGTATATTTCCAGTCCGGGACGTTCGGGAATAATGTCGCCGACGTGCATTCCGTCGGGATGACCGAAACTGGTTGTCCACAGCGGTGTGCCGTCATGGTCTAAGGCAAGCGATCCAAGCAACAGTTCGTCGCAGCCGTCGCCATCCACATCGGCAGCCACAAAATTATGAGCGCCTCCCCTCCAATTGTGGGTCGATGCGTCCCTTAAATCCGTGTTGTCCCATTCCCAGACGAGCTTCAACTCTTTATCTATTAACCGGTAAGCGCGCACCATCATCAGAACTTTCGCACCTCTCATGACAATGATATGCGGATGAACGCCATCCAAGTAAGCGACGCCAAGCTGGTTGCGGGAGGACAAATTATAATCGGAGCCCGAATTAAGTTCAAAAAACGGTTCGCGCGGCAACCAGTCGGCGCGCGCAATCAGTTCGCCCGTCATCCCGTCTAAAACGGAAACATATTCGGGTCCTGACTGAACCATACCCTTCCCCTGACCGTTGATATAATGCGCATACAGGCCGGTAAAATCACGCGGGTCGCCTTCGCCGCTCTTGACCACTACTTCGGCTTTGCCGCAGCCGTCGAAATCATACGCGATGACTGGGGAATACCATATCCCCTGTTCGATAGGCCACCCCATGTCATAATTCCACAAGGGCTCACCGGTACTCTTGTAGGCCTGCAATTTGTAGGTATCCGGACTGGGAAACCAATATAAATAATAGGGGTCGACATTGCCTTCGGGGTATTTCACCACAAAATCCAGTTCGCCGTCGCCGTCCAGGTCGGCCATCGCTATTTTTTCGATGGAATAATCCCCCGTAAGCTTGATGGACTTATACGGCTTTGCATCGGCATCATAAACGACAGGGCAGGGTGGGGAAGCTTTGCCTTCGTGCCCGTCGGCTACAGGTACGACCGTATAGGCGAAATGCTCCTCGCCAACGGGAATATCCGTATCTACAAAGTTGGTTGACGCCCTTACCGGCGAATCGTTGATTTTTGTGGCAGCGCCATTTCCTGCCTGACGGTAAATGTTGAAAGCGACCTTGTCGGGGTCGCTTGCCAGCAGGCGCCAGCCGACATACACTTTCCGCTGGTTGGCGTCGAAAGTGCCCTCGCCGCTAAACACCCGCTTCCCGACTTCCAAAGGAATGGCTACGATGCCACGACCGATGTTCTCATGTTCCAGCATCTTGTCGTTCAGCGGCGGCAGGGCCAGGCCTTGCGGTTGCTTTCCTGTCGTTCCGGGATTGATGGTACACGAAGCAGCCACGACAAGCACGGATAATGCGGTTGCGATTTTTAGATTTTTCATCATTATATTAACTCCTGTTCGATTGCTGTTCGTACCAAATCGGCCATGTTGGTGGTGTTGAGTTTGAACATGAGGCGTTTGCGGTAGCTCTTGATGGTTTCGTAGCCGAGTATCATTTTTTCGGCTATTTCAGCGTTCGACTTTCCGTCGACGATCAGGCGCAACAACTCCTTTTCGCGGCGCGACAGCACGACTGTCGGGCAGTTGCCATGCTGGAGTATCCGTTCGGTTTCGGGGCACAAAAAAAGTTTGCCGGACGCTACCGTTTTGATACCTTCGATGATCACTTCTGCCGTTGCGTTTTTCATGATATAGCCCGAAATGCCGCTGTCCAACGCCTGTTGAATGATGGACAGCTCGTCATGGCTCGTGAGCATCAGTACTTTCAAATCAGGGTACAATGCATGGACGGGTTGTAAAAGGTTTATGCCTTTGCCGTCGGGAAGGCTGAAATCCAGCATAAGTACATCGGGCTTGCTTTTGGAAAGCAGTTTCATGCAGCCAGAAACTGAAAAAGCCTTTCCGACGACTATCGCTATTCCAGAAGCATTAACAATGCGTTCAAAACCTTCGGCAACTGCCGTATGGTCGTCCACAATCGCCACCCTGATCGGTTGAGAGTTGAAGGTTGAAAGTTGAAAAGTATTCACAACATGCTGTTTCATTGGCGTATATAATAATTTGTTATCGTTTTTGCACCCACAAAGATAACAATTTTATCCGATAACGCCGAAAAAAAAATATTTTTTTACGTCCATACCCCCCAAAGGGGGTATTTTTTCCATAAAAAATCAAAACGAACACCCCCCTGAAAAAGTAAATATGGATTTTCGCTCATCTCAACCACCAGATTTACAATAACATAAATATTTTTCTACGTTCACATAAAAAAACCCTATTTGGGGGGTATTATTATTTCTTTTTTATGTCGTACTTTTGCAGTGATTTTTTAATACTAACTAATTTACGAAAAAATGAAAAAGATTTTATTAGCCGCGCTTACATGCGCGATGGTGTCGCTCACAGGATGCGACAAATTGAAAGATGCCGTTTCGCGCGACATCAAGGTAAACAATGTAAAGTTTGAGTTTGCCGCGACAACGAACGACGATGCCGTAGAAACGCTCTCGGCGGTGACTACACGAGCCGCGACGTTGAGAACCTTCTCCGTAACCCGCACGGTTGACATCTCCGAAATGGGCAATTCGGAGATAATGGAATACGCATCGAAAATCAAAAATGTTGAGGTTAACAGTTCGCAGCTGACCGTCACAGCAAGCCCGGCGGGAAACTTTACGGTATCCAACGTGCTGGTGAAGGCCGTAGGTGTCGCTGGCGAGATGTCGGTGCCGTCGTACACGCTTGGCAACGCTTTCCCCACGCCTGATGGCATGGACAGTTTTATTGGGGCTTTCATCTCGAAACTGCTCACTGCCAAGACCGTTTCCGTAACCGTTTCCGGACAGACCGACGCGCCGGCAGGTACGACCATCAACGTCAGCTTCGAGAGCAATCTGATACTTACTGCCAGCCTGCTGTAGAGACGCGGCGTGTCGCGTCCACATTACGTTTTTCTTCGGAACGGGAAAGATAACCTGTAAAAAAATGGAATATCTATGAAAAATTGTATTATTTTGAGAACCTTCACAGTCTTTATTATATTAATACTGACTGTGATAGCATCGAAGGCGCAGGACGCGGACAACCCGTGGCACCTGGTAGCGCTTGTGAATGAAAGTGAGGTTGCGGCTTACAACACCGAACTCATTACGGGCGTCAATA
>Ga0082212_10002038_pt1 | contig 29699 bp, 30 predicted proteins | sample TergutNt197P3_FD_71548 | JGI IMG/M metagenome (GOLD analysis project Ga0082212, IMG submission 71548) | Neocapritermes taracua P3 segment gut microbial communities from Petit-Saut dam, French Guiana - Nt197 P3 | ecosystem: Host-associated > Arthropoda: Insects > Digestive system > Gut ...
ACTTCACCTTGAAAGCCCATGAATAAAATTCACGACGATTTAAATCAGGCAAGCACACAGGCCACAATCCTTCACTTGCGCACCAAAAATTTCAAGTAGAATATTTGTGAGATTTATTACCCGTGTGGGAACTGCCCTGCATGAAGAGACCGTGACTTTTCTTTTTCAGTGAACTGAACAAAAAAGTGTGCCAGATAGAAATAATCATTGACAACATTAAAAATCTGCTTCTACATGGGCCCCGTTTTCCAAATGCTACCTGTACACTGCTCAGGACAGGGACAGGTGGTGGGCACTCGTAAATGCAGTAATGAACCATCGGGCTGCCATAAAGTGTGGGGAATTTGACTAGCTGAGAAGCAGTTAGGTTTTCAGGAAAGATTCTGCTGCATGGAGTAGGTAAGTAAATGTACACAATGCACCGATTCTTAAATCATGTACAAGGCACTTTATGAATAGCAGGGGGATCTCCTGTGGACCGATAACTACTGGTTAGACTGTTCGTGTACCTGCTGAAAGTGAACCATGCTTCATCAGAATTAACATTAGAGTCATAGACCAAGAGTACCATTATTCACAGATTCCTGAAAACACATGCAGGATCAAATTGTTGCCTCACAATCTAGAGAGAGGTGACATATACAATATTCATTTCTAGGGTTATAACTTTAATAGTTGTGTATCCTACACTGTACACCACAAACAACAGCCATGAGACGGTGAGTTCTTCATGCTTGCCATTAACATTTTAAGTTCTAAACTTAGTACATCTCTTACAAAGTTTTCTTTTTGTCAAGCACTGGTCCCACTGCATGAAGCTGTGCCTTCTGTTCTCTCAACTGCTGGTTTAGAATTGTCTACAAAAGTGGCATATCTACAGCTTTAAAGCAGTATATATATAAACAATTCTGTTCTGTGCTATATTATATTTCATTTACTTTACAAAAGCACCAGCATGTACACACTGGGTTCCTGTCTTCTCTCCATCTGTACTTTATACTCTGGTGGCAGTCGGGGGGGGGGGGGGACGGGGCCTTTTGGGGGGTGTATATGCCCGGCGACGCCGCTTTTCTAAATTTTTAAAAAAAAGAAAAATAGGTGGCGTGCGGCGGGGAGCCGCTGATCGGGTATCTGGCGGCGGTGGAAGCCGAGCTGACGTCTGTCCGCACGGTGATTACCGGCAGGCTGGCGGGGCTGGCCGCTGAGATGATTACGGAAAGGCTGAGGGAGACGTATGTGTAACTCTAAATACTCATCGCCGACGCCTTCCGACTCTGAGTATTCGGAGGTACACTATGTATAAAATAGCTGTAATCGGCGACCGGGACAGCGCCCTCGGCTTCAAGGCCTTAGGCCTGGAGACGGTTTTCGCCGATACCGGCGAGGAAGCCAGGGCCGCCATACACAGGCTGGCGGCGGAAGACTGCGCCGTGATTTATATGACAGAGCAGCTGGCTCAGGAGATACCGGCCGAGATCGACCGATATACCAACGCCCTGCGCCCCGCGATCATATTGATTCCGGGCAAAACCGGGTCTCTGGGCATCGGTATTGAAAACGTGAATAAGGCTGTAGAAAAAGCCGTAGGCTCCAATATATTAAAGAATGAATAGGCGGGTGATAACGATATGGAAACTGGCAAAATATTGAAAGTCGCCGGTCCGTTGATTACCGCTACCGGCATGAAAGACGCTAATATGTTTGACGTGGTTCATGTAGGCAGCCAGCAATTGATCGGTGAAATACTGGAAATGAGGGGCGATCAGGCTTCCATCCAGGTCTATGAGGAAACCGCCGGCATCGGCCCCGGCGACGACGTGGTTACCACAGGCTCGCCCTTGTCCGTGGAACTGGGCCCCGGTATGATCACTACGATCTACGACGGCATCCAACGGCCGCTGGAAGCTATCCGCGCCCTGGTAGGCCCCAGCATCACCAGAGGGATACAGGTGTCCCCTATCAGCTATGATAAGCTGTGGAACTTCGAGCCCACCGTCAAAGCCGGCGATAAGGTCATCGGCGGCGATATCATCGGCGAGGTGCAGGAGACTTCCGTGGTGCGCCTGAAGATCATGGTCCCGCCTAACACGGCCGGTACGGTCAAGGAGATCAAGGCCGGTGAGTTTACCGTGAAGGATACCGTCGCTGTACTGACGAAAGAAGACGGCAGCGAGGAACCCCTGACCATGTCCCAGAAGTGGCCGGTCCGGATCGGGCGCCCGTACAAAGAGAAGCTGCCTCCCAATGTGCCCATGAATACGGGTCAGCGGATCATCGACACGTTGTTTCCCATCGCAAAGGGCGGTACGGCCGCGGTGCCGGGCCCCTTCGGCTCCGGCAAAACAGTGGTACAGCATCAGCTCGCTAAGTGGTCCGACGTGGAGATCGTGGTCTACATCGGCTGCGGCGAGCGCGGCAACGAGATGACCGACGTGCTCAGGGAGTTCCCGGAGCTGAAGGACCCCCGCACAGGCGAAAGCCTGATGACCAGGACCGTCCTTATCGCCAACACTTCGGATATGCCCGTGGCTGCCCGTGAAGCCTCTGTCTATACGGGTATCACCATCGCTGAGTATTTCCGGGATATGGGTTACTCAGTGGCGGTCATCGCCGACTCCACCTCCCGCTGGGCCGAAGCCCTACGCGAGATGTCCGGCCGTCTGGAAGAAATGCCCGGTGAAGAAGGTTATCCTGCGTATCTGGGTTCCCGCCTGGCCCAGTTTTATGAAAGGGCCGGTTACTTCCGCTGCCTGGGCAGCGACGAACGTACGGCTTCCCTCTCGGCCATAGGCGCCGTGTCCCCCCCCGGCGGCGATATCTCCGAGCCGGTATCTCAAGGCACCCTCCGTATCGTCAAGGTATTCTGGGGCCTGGACGCCAACCTGGCTTACGCCCGCCACTTCCCCGCCATCAACTGGCTGAATAGCTATTCCTTATATGAGGACCGCCTCGCGGACTGGTTCAACGAGAATGTGGACAGGGATTTCATGGCCCAGCGCGGCGAGACGATGAACCTCCTGCAGCTGGAAAGCGAATTGAATGAAATCGTGCGGCTGGTGGGCATCGACGCCCTTTCACCCCAAGACAGGCTCACCATGGAGACCGCCAGGATGATCCGGGAGGACTTCCTGCAGCAGAACGCTTTCGTGGATACCGACGCCTATACGTCATTCGGCAAGCAGTACAGATTGCTGAAAATGATCCTTGAATACCACCATCAAGGCTCGGCGGCCATCACCGCCGGCGCCGATATGAACGCCCTTTTTAGTGTCGCCGCCCGTGACCGTATCAGCCGCGCCAAAGATGTGGATCAGGCTGAATACGAAAAGGTTTACGACGAGATCGTGAGTGAAATGACGTCGCAGATCAACGCCCTGGTTGAGAAAGGAGGCGACGATCAATGATCAAGGAGTATCGTACCATACAAGAAGTAGCCGGCCCCCTGATGCTCATCCGGGACGTGGAAAACGTCACCTACGACGAACTGGGGGAGATCCAGCTGCAGAACGGGGAGACCCGGCGCTGCAAGGTGTTGGAAATAAACGGCAACAACGCCCTGGTGCAGTTGTTTGAGAGCTCCGCCGGGATCAACCTGGCCGGCTCGAAGGTCCGTTTCCTGGGCCACAGCATCGAGCTGGCCGTGTCCGGCGATATGCTGGGCCGGGTCTTCGACGGCATGGGCAACCCCATAGACGGCGGCCCGGACATCCTGGCGGAAAAGAAGATGGACATCAACGGCTTGCCCACAAACCCCGCCGCCCGGGACTATCCCAACGAATTCATCCAGACCGGAGTATCCGCCATCGACGGCTTAAATACGCTGGTCCGTGGCCAGAAGCTGCCTATATTCTCCGGCTCCGGCCTGCCCCACGCCAACCTGGGCGCGCAGATCGCCCGCCAGGCCAGGGTGCTGACGGAAGATACCACATTTGCCGTGGTGTTCGCCGCGGTGGGTATCACCTTTGAGGAAGCGGACTTCTTCATCTCCGACTTCAAGAAGACAGGCGCCATCGACCGCACGGTGCTGTTCATGAATCTGGCCAACGACCCGGCCATCGAACGTATCGCCACGCCCCGTATGGCTCTTACCGCCGCCGAGTATCTGGCTTACGAAAAGAACATGCAGGTGCTGATTATCATCACGGACATCACCAACTACGCCGAGGCCCTCCGCGAAGTGTCCGCCGCCCGCAAGGAAGTGCCCGGGCGCCGCGGTTATCCCGGTTATCTCTATACCGACCTGGCGACCATGTACGAACGGGCCGGACGCCGCCTGGACTGCGATGGCTCCATCACCATGATCCCCATCCTGTCCATGCCGGAAGACGACAAGACCCACCCCATCCCCGACCTCACCGGTTACATCACCGAGGGCCAGATCATCCTCGCCCGGGAGCTGTACCGCAAAGGCATGACGCCGCCCATCGACGTACTGCCCTCCCTGTCCCGTCTGAAGGATAAGGGCATAGGCGAAGGCAAGACCCGGGAAGACCACGCCGGTACCATGAACCAGTTGTTCGCGGCTTACGCCAAAGGCAAGGACGCGAAGGAACTCATGACCATTCTGGGCGAGGCGGCGCTGACGGAAGTGGACAAGAAATACGCCCTCTTCGCCGACGAGTTCGAGAAGCGTTATGTATCCCAAGGTTACGAGACTAACCGCTCCATCCAGGAGACCCTGGATCTGGGCTGGGAGCTACTGACGATACTGCCGCAGAACGAATTGAAGCGTATCCGGCAGGATATGATCGATAAATACTGGCCGAAAAAAGACTAAGGGGAATCAATTCTAAGACACGCAGGATTTTTTGCTTCTGGCAAGGCAAGCGACGAAAGCCTCGAAGGAGCGTACTTCTGATGGTACGTGACTGAGAAGGCTGAGGATGCGGGCGTAGCCAGAAACGAAAAAGACAAGTGAGAGGTGATCGAGTTGGCACGCCTAAATGTAAATCCTACCCGTATGGAGCAAACCCGGCTGAAGCGCCGCCTTGCTACGGCTACAAGAGGCCATAAGTTGCTCAAGGACAAACGGGACGAGTTGATGCGCCAGTTCCTGGAGATCGTGCGGCACAACCTGGAGCTCCGCAAAAAAGTGGAGAAGGCCCTGGAGCGCGCCCACGCCAGCTTCACCATCGCCAGCGCCGTCATGTCGCCGGAGATGCTGGAAGAAGCGCTGATGTATCCGAAGCAGAGCGTCTCCCTTGAGCTTGCTACGAAAAATATTATGTCGGTGAACGTGCCCGTCTACCAATTCATGATGAAGAGCGACGACCCGTCGGAGATTTTCCCTTACGGCTTCGCCACCACTTCCGGCGAACTGGACGACGCGGTATTGTATCTGAGCCAGACCCTCCAGGATATGCTGGAATTGGCCCAGTCGGAGAAGACCGCCCAGATGCTTGCCGTAGAGATCGAGAAGACCCGCCGCCGGGTCAACGCCCTGGAGTACGTGATGATACCCCAATTGGTGGAGACCATCAAGTATATCCGGATGAAGCTGGAAGAAAACGAGCGCGGCAACACGTCCCGGCTCATGAAGGTCAAGGACATGATGCTGGAGGAGCAGCGGCAGAAAAATGTCGAACGGGATTTGATATCCGCGGCGGAATTCGGAAGCTGATTTCCGATAAGGCATATTTTTTACGCAAAAAAGCACTGAGTAGCATAGTCGCCGCTCAGTGCTTTTATCAATTGCGTTTTTATTTATAAAAAGTGTGGCCGTAGTCGTAGACTTCTCTTTGCAGGACCTCATTCATATGCTTGGTCCTCGCGTCGTCGATGGACCCGGGCGTATAAGCCCCGGCAAACATGAAACCGCCGTTGCGGGCGTACGAGTCCAGAGCTACGCGGACGGACTCCCTGATCTCCTCGTCCGTGACGTCGGGCTCGACCAGCCGGCCGCGCCCTTCCCAGCCGCCGCCGATGACGAGATGGCGCCCGAATTTCTTCTGTATCTCATGGATGTCGTTGCTCAGTTGAACCGGTTCCCATGATGTCACGCCAATCCGCACGAGATCATTAAAATATACGCCGCTCTTCCCGCAGTTGTGGAAATTGATGGGAATAGCCCTGTCCCGGCCAAGCCGGGCGAAGTCGTCGTAATAGGGGAGAAGCAGATCCCTGAAGGTTTCCACCGATACGAAGGGCACCCGCTCCGACGCGGTGTCGTCTCCAATGGAAAGCACGTCGGGCTTCACATATTCGATGTATTTCTTCGCGATGCCGAGATAAAAACTATGGACATAATCAAAAAGCTCTTTTACCTCTTCGGGCTCCTCATACATGGCGCATAAGCCCTCGGTAAAGCCCATAAACGCCATGAGCAGCTGGAAATACCCGCCGCCGGGGCCATAGAGCAGCGCCACTTTGTCGCGGCTGTAGGGCAGCTTCTCCATGTCTGTCTTCGCTACCTGCTCCCAGTCCACATGGGATATGTCGGGCGCTTTGATCACGTCCCGCCATTTTCTGATGTCGTCCAGGATAAAGACGCCCGGCTTCGGGAGTGGGAACCCGCCCACGGCGTTGACGGATTCATAAGGGACGCCCCAGATATCCGTGAAGCCCTGACCCGGCGCCAAACCCATCCTGTTTCCCATCAGGTAGCTGTTCATGACGCTCATGTTCGGCGGTTCCTCGTCCACGCCGGGCAGCGGGCCGTAGTAGGAGTATGAGGGGACCCATTCGGGGATTTCACCGTTCATGACGCGCAGCAGGTTTTCCTTCGGTGTAAGATGTGCCATATTTTCCGCTCCTTCCTCGCCGCACAGTTATTATTTCTGGTAATAACTAAATGCGACTCTTTCCTATATATTACACACGCCTGTGCTAAAAAACAAGTCCCTGGCGCCGCAAAGTCGCTTTGTCGGATATAGCTTCGCTGTCCGGCTGCCCTCTCGGCTATGCCCCTGCTATTTTTTCCCAATGCATTTAATCTGGCACCGGTATTTCTTCTTCAGCTCTTCCATGATCTCGGGTTTATCCGCCCTGGCGGGGTCCCGCTTGACGGCGGAACGGTCCTGCAAGAACGCCTGCCAGTGCGTCAGCCCGCCGATATCGTAGACGACGGCTTTTGTCAGCGCGGTGATGCTGTGGTGGGCGAAACGCGGGATCCTGACGAAACATTCGGGATACGCGACGAACTCGTCGTCGTACACCTTGAACCTGACCTCGCCTTCCGTAACGAGAAACATTTCGTCGTCGTTGGGATATTCTTCCCATTCCACATAGAAACCGGGCTCCATGACCGCCCCCCATAATTCGTTGACGCCGCCGTTCTCATAACGCGCGGTAATCATCCTCATGCTCACGCCCTCGAAATTAAACTCGTCCATGGGCCGGTCGATGTTTCTCACCGCCCGGACTTCCTCGACGGGGACTTTCGTATAGTCGAAAATCTCTCGCCTCTGTTCGTCATGCTGGCTGCCCAGGAACCTCCATTTATAATCCGGCAGGTTGACATGCTCGGGCCTTTTTTCTTTAAGCAGCACCCGGGCGAGGATATGGTCGATGTTTCTCAGGTCGTGGAAGAACCCTATGTTTCTCGTGGGGCCGAGCAAACGCACGCCGTGGGCCTGATAGGGCTGAAAGAAGATAAAATTCCCCGGGCCGACATGGGTGCTCTTGCTGTCGATAAACAGCTCGAAACCCTTGCCGGTACTCACATAGAAATACTCCCATCCTTCAAGATGCACGTGAAAAGGATTGATTTCCCCTTCCCCGACGCGGTGCAGGACCGAATCCGTGACGGCGAAAAGCCGATGGGGGCCCTCCGGCATATTGATCGTCCGCATCTCTTCATCGAGGCTTCCGTCGTCCCGGTAAAGCGCCTGGGGGTTGATCCAGTTTTCCGCGTTGTTCAGGTCGATAAGATATGGATGCTTCATATATATTCTCCTCTCGTTGGGTTTCACCGATTATCCCTTTATATTTTGTACGCGACCTCGTAGGCGTTCCAGATCACGGAGTAAAGGTTCCCCACAGTCTTCGCGTCCCCGATCACATGGACTTCCGGAGCCGCCGCCTCCGTTTTGCCGAAAGGGATATATGAATCATACCCGACGGAAAGGATTACGTTGTCCGCCGGCAAGAATTCTTCTCCCGACTCCGTCTTAACCAGAACGCCGTCCGTACGGATTTCGGCCAGGGACGCGGAGGTCAGGACCCTGATATCATAAAAGCGGATGATTTCCCGGAGATAATTGGAGTTCGCGGCGGAGAGCCCGACGATTTTCAGTATGTCGTCCTGCATCTCCACGATGACGGGCTTCTTGCCCTTCAGCGCCAGGTCGTAAGCGATTTCACAGCCGGTAATCCCGCCGCCGATGATGGCTACGCGCTCTCCGACCTGCTCTTTGCCCAGCAGATAGTCGATCGCTTCTATCGCGCCGGCGCCGTCAAAGCCGGGGACCGTCAGTTTCTTCGGCTTAGCGCCTGTGGCGACGATAATCTCGTCCGCGCCCAGTTCTCCGATCCGCTCTTTGGTGATTTCGGTATTCAGCCTGACGGTCACGCCCAGGTCCTCCAGCTGTTTGATATACCACTTAATCAGCAGTTTATCCTTGATCTTGAAAGAGGGGGCCGCGGCCGGGATAAACGCCCCGCCCAACACGCCGCTCTTCTCGTATAAGGTCACGTCGTGCCCGCGCTTTTTGCATAAGCGCGCCGCTTCCATGCCGCCGATCCCGCCGCCGACGACGGCGACTTTTTTTGCCGTTTTCGCCGGTACCAGCGCCATTTCCTCTTCGTTCATCGTCACCGGGTTCAAGGCGCAGACGCCCATTTTCCCCGAGAATGACTGGGGCGTGCCTTTAAAGCTACCCAGGGGGAAACAGCCGTTGTGGCAGCCGATACAGGGGCGGATATCCTCCAGCCTCTCTTCCCGGACTTTGTCGCACCAGTAGGGGTCGGCCAGCAGCTGCCTGGCGATACCGACGCCGTCTATCATACCGCTCTCGACGGCATGGGCGGCGACGTCCGGGTCGTTCATTTTACCCGCGCAAAACACGGGTATCCCCACGAACTGTTTGATATAAGAAACTTCGGGCAGGTTGCACGCCACGGGCATGTATACGGGGGGATGGGCCCAGTACCACGCGTCGTAGGAGCCGTTGTCCGCGTTTAGCGCGTCCGCGCCGGCGGCCTCGAGTATCCTGGCGGCGGCGGGGCTTTCCTCCATGCTTCTGCCGAACTCGACGTAATCCTCCCCGGGCAGGGCGCCTTGATTGAATCCGCGCATTTTATTTGCCACACTGTAGCGGACGGAGACGGGAAAATCCTTTCCGCAAGCCTCCTTGATTTTTTGAATGATCTCCGTGGCGAATCGCAGGCGGTTTTCCAGAGTGCCGCCGTACCGGTCGGTGCGCTTGTTCGTCGCTGAAGCCGCGAACTGATCCAGCAGGTACCCTTCGTGTACCGCGTGGATTTCCACGCCGTCTATCCCGGCTGCCTTACAGAGGGCGGCGGATTTCCCGAAGGCGTCCACGATTTCTTCGATCTCCCGTATCGTGAGGGCCCTTTGCCTGACCGAAGGATCCCAGAAATTCGGTATATCGTCGGAAGCGGAGACCGCTATCTTGCGGATATCGACGCCCATTTTCTCCATACCGGGCATAACCGCCTGCACGCGCCCGAAACCAGCGCCCAACTGAAGAAACATCTTCGCGCCGTAAGCATGGATCTCGTCCATCATCCGCTTAACCGGCCCCATGAAAATATCTTCCGATTCATACAGCCAGCCGTCGCCCATCATCCCCTTGACCCCTGTGACGCCGGGGATCATGAGCCCGACGTTGGCCTTCGCGCGTTCCACATAATACGCTCGCGTCTTTTCCTCGAAATGGCCGGTCCCGTGCCCGAAGGGGCTTGTGCCGCCCATCGCGCATAAAACGATTCTGTTCTTCACCGTCACGCCGCCGATTTTCATCGGGGTAAAAAGCGCCTCATACTTACCGGGCATCGTCGTTCACTCCTTATATTCGTTTTGTGGTATGTGTTTCAACACTGTGGGGCGGTCATTCCTTCGGCAGCGCCAGGTTCAGGATGATGGCGGTGATCGCCGCGATGACGACGGACGAGCTTCCAAATACCGTGCCGACCCAATCGGGAAAGCCCGCCAGGCTGTCCGCTACCGACGTTACGCCTACGCCCAGGGCAAGGGCGAGCCCGACGACTGTAGCCGTACGGCTTGTGAGGCCCTCGGTGGCGATCATGCGGACGCCCGTCATGGTAATCATGGCGAATACGGATATGGTGGCGCCGCCGATGACCGCCTGGGGTATCGTCGCCAGGATGGAGGCGAATTTCGGGATGAAGCCGGCGACCAGAAGGATACCCGCCGCGAAGGCAAACACGACGCGGCTGATTACGCGGTTCACGGTAACGATGCCGACGTTCTGGCTGTAGGATGAGGTGGGCAACCCGCCAAAAAGAGCGCCGAGTACGCTGGCGAGCCCCTGGGCGATGATGCCGCCGGATAGCTCCCTTGTCTCAGGCTCCCGGTCCATGCCGCCCAGGGTCGTCGAGGTAAGGTCGCCTATGGTCTGCACGGCATTGACCGTGAACATGATCCCCATGGAAACACACGCGCTGGGTACGAAACGGAGCCCGAAGCGCAGGGGGGATACCAGGTAGAACCATGACGCCTGGCCCACCGGGGCGAAATTCACCAGACCCATGCATAAGGCGGCGATATATCCGACGACCATGCCGCAGAGTATACTCGCCATCTTAGTGATGCCTTTTGTGAAATTGTTGCAGACAAGCACCACCAGCAGCGTAATCATCGCCGCTGCCCAATGCTTCGCCGAGCCGAAATCCCCCGCCGCCCGGGCAGCGCCGCCTCCCGCCATATATGTCACGGCGGTAGAATATAAGGATAAGCCGATGGAAATGATGACCGTGCCAGTCACCACAGGCGGAAAAAACACGCGGAGCCGCTTGACAAATAAGCCGAACACGATGGCGACCGCGCCCCCGGCGATCTGAGCCCCGAGTATGGTCGCCAGGTCAAACCGCGCGCCTATGGCGAGCAAGGTCGGTACAAAGGCGAAGCTGGTACCCATGATTACCGGCAGGCCGGCGCCGATCCTCGCCATGGGAAATAATTGAATCAGCGTAGCCAGGGCGGTCAACAGCAGGGAAGCCTGGACGAGGACGACCTGCTCCGCTACGGACAGCCCGCAGGCCCCGGATACCAGCAGCGCCGGCGTGACTACGCCGACGATAGCCGCCACCACATGCTGAAGGCCAAGGGGGATCAGGCGCCCGGGCGCGGGTTTTCCGTAAAAGTCGTACAACGCCGAGTTTTTATCCTTATCGGTTACATTCATGTCGCACCGCCTGTCCGCGTTGTTATCAAGCTTATTATACCCGACATGGATAATGTAAAAAAGAGTTATTCGCTTAATAAGTATTGTTATTGACAAGGCGTCGTAGAAATGGTAAACTTTAAACAAGGAAGTGATAAAAATTGAACATATAAAGAAAACGGACGGGCCGCCGCCCGACGCCGCGAATCAGTTTACCGAACAGGAGCGAAAACTCATCAGGATCCTGCGCAAACTCGATTACGGCGAGGCGCGGATTATGATTAAAGACGGCGTGCCGGTCCGAATCGAAGAAATCAGAAAATCAATCAAGCTATGAGGAACGATTAAGCGTTCCTAAGCCGAACGGAAAAACCGAAGGCGCCGACACAGTACACGTCCTGGTCTCATCAGGATAGCGTCTGTGAAGCGGACTTCGGTTTTATTGTGTTATGGCGACGGGCGGAGCGGGGTTTCCCGCTCGCCGGCTCCGCGAAGTATATAGGGGGCGGCGCGGGGCACGTTTGTTTGCGGCGGCGCGGGAGCCCCCGCTCCGTCCGTCGCCGAAAGTCGTAAAGAGAAGGTCCTGTCGCGGTCAATTAAGCATAGGAGAAGCGTTATCCAGACGGCTCCCTGGTCAACTTCGATAAAACATCATATTAATCCGAAGCTCACGCCTAACGGCTCCAACACAACGTCCTGTTGTGTTCCGCCTAAACTGACTTCCTGTCAGTTTTACGGCGTCTGGACTGATTAACCTGTGTTTTATTTACGAAGTTGTCCAAAGTCGCTCGTCTGGATAACGCTTCTCCCCTGTATATATTATAAACGCCAGAATCGTCTCATTTGTAGTCAAACGCGCTTATTTTTCATTAAGCCGCCGGTGATGTAAGCGGCAATCTGCAGGGATAGCACGCCCGCGATCGTCCCGAATAACCCGAAGAAACCCTTGGAAAGAACGACGACCACAAATACGGCGGCGGTCAGAAAATACCGCCCGATATAATGAAGGCGCCCCGTGTTTTCCGCGCCTTCTTTTTCCATGCCGATAGTCCGGCCAATGGATTTTTCCAATAACACGACTTTCGCGGCGGAATGAACGCAGCCCAACAGGATACCGGCGACGAAAGATAAGCTGTTTTCGAAAGGGTAGACCAGAGCGATCGCCAGAAGCCCGATGCCCAGCATGGCGACGTTTACGGCAATCACCCACATCAACATCACGCGCGAGGTCCGCGACAAATTCAAAAACATTTTCATCCGTTCATCCTTTCCCCGGCGCTTCGTGAAACGCTGATACTCAGTAATGTACCGGCGCACCTCGCTAACTCCATTTCTTCGCGATATCAAAAATCATCTTCAGCGCGGCGCCGGCGCCGGCGAAAGCGAGGATAAGGGTCAGCCAGGGCGCGCTCCCCAATACCCTGTCCAGGAATCTGCCTGCCAAAAACCCGCCGACTATACAGGCCGCCATGCCCGGGCCCAGTTGAAAGAACAGCCCCGCGGCTTTTTTTATATCCTGATCATCGCTGTATTGTTTAGCCGTTCGTTTATCCGTCATCGATCCGCCTTCTATCGGTCCTCGTCGCCCGCGGGGTTTTTAATCGCGGCGTAGGGGTTGATATCCACATGTACCAGAGCCTGCCTGATCGCTCTTTCCAGCCGGTTGGTCTGCAGATTCGCCAGTTGTTCTTTGCGGATATTCGCTTCCCTTTCTTCCGACAGCCGGTCGATGTAGTCCTGGAGCTTGTCGGGGGATTCCGCCAGATCGGTCGTCACTACCGCGTCCGTAGCCGTCACATTAAGAATGCCCCCAAAGACCATCAGCATTTCCTGCTCCTGCTCCCGCCTGTCCGGGACGATGCGCAGAACGCCGTCGCTCAGCAGCGCCGTACAGCGTTCGTGCCCGTACATTATGCCCAGATCGCCGTCCGTCGTCCTGGCGATCATCATGTCGACGGGATGGTCGTAAACGACCCGCAGGGGGGTCAGCACTCTCAGATGAAGTTTTCTTGTTTTTTCGATATTCTCCATATTTATGCCCCGTCGTGATATAGGAAAGACCGTCCCTACCGCGTCATTTGTTTTGCTTTTTCTACGACTTCGTCTATGCCGCCGGCATACAGGAAGCAGGATTCCGGTATCTCATCATGCTCGCCGGCGATAATCTCTTCAAATCCCCTGAGCGTTTCCTCAAAAGGTACGTATATCCCCCGCATATCGGTGAAGTTCTCGGAAGCGAAAAAGGGTTGGGACAGAAAACGTTGGATCTTCCGCGCGCGGCCCACGGTCAGCTTATCCGTTTCCGACAATTCGTCCAGCCCCATGATGGCGATGATATCCTGCAGCTCTTTATACCGCTGGAGCAGGGTCTGCACGTTTCTGGCCGCTTCATAGTGGCGGTTGCCCGCCACAAGGGGGTTCAGGGCGCGGGAACTGGATTCCAGCGGGTCGATGGCAGGGTAAACGCCCTGCTCGACGATGCTTCGCGACAATACGGTTATGGCGTCCAGGTGGGCGAAGGTAGTCGCCGGCGCCGGGTCGGTGAGGTCGTCGGCGGGTACGTACACCGCCTGCACCGAAGTGATGGAGCCTTTCGGGGTCGAGGTAATCCGCTCCTGCAGAAGCCCCATCTCCGCGGCGAGGGTCGGCTGATATCCCACCGCGCTGGGTATGCGCCCCAGCAAGGCGGAGACTTCAGACCCGGCCTGGACGAAACGGAAAATGTTATCGATGAACAGCAGCACGTCCTGCTCCAGGACGTCCCGGAAGTACTCGGCCATCGTCAGCCCGGAAAGTGCCACCCTCATCCTCGCCCCCGGCGGTTCGTTCATCTGACCGAAGACCAGGGCGGTCTTGTTGATGACGCCGGATTCCATCATCTCCTGATACAGGTCTTTGCCTTCCCTGGTCCTTTCCCCTACGCCGGCAAATACGGAGTATCCGCCGTGTTCGCTGGCGATATTGTGGATCAGCTCCATGATCAGGACGGTTTTGCCCACGCCGGCGCCGCCGAAGAGCCCGACCTTTCCGCCTTTGACATAGGGGCACATGAGGTCTATGGCTTTTATCCCCGTCTCCAGCAGCTGCATGGAAGAGGACTGCTCCGCGAATCCGGGCGCTTCCCTGTGGATAGGCCACTTTTCCGGACTCGCCGCGACGCCTTTTTCATCGATAGGCTCGCCCAATACGTTAAACATCCTGCCCAGGACGTCTTCCCCCACCGGCACAGATATCGGCGAACCCGTATCCTCAGCCCGGGCGCCCCTGGCCAGTCCGTCGGTAGAGCCCATGGCGATACAGCGCACGACGCCCTCGCCAAGCTGCTGGGCGACTTCCGCGACCAGTATCCGCTCATCCTTATCGATTTTTATCGCGTTGTTGATAGCGGGGACGTTATCCTCCGTGAAACGCACGTCCAGTACGGCGCCCATGATCTGGATAACTTCGCCGACCGTATTAATCGCCATCTGTGTAACTCCTCCGGCGCGTAGTTTTTATTGTCATCCTTTAGTCCTGCCCTACGACGTTGGCGCCGCCGATCACTTCCGCGATCTCCTGGGTGATCGCCCCCTGGCGCATCTCGTTGAACCGCAGAGTCAGCGCCGCGATCATTTTTTCGGCGTTCTTTACGGCGGAATCCATGCTCATTACCCTTGCGCATTGCTCGCAGACCGCTGATTCCAGCATCGCCCCGAAAATGACGGATGAAACATAGGCCGATACCGCGTAACGGATGTACGCTTCAGCGTCGGATAACCATCGTATGCCGGAATCCAGCCGGACGCGTTCGGCAGGCGCCGCGCCGCCGCTTGTGTCGCCGCCTACGCTGCCCGCGCTGCCGTTGCCGCTTGTGTCGCCGCCTACGCTGCCCGCGCTGTCGCCGCCGCTTGTGTCGCCGTCGCCGCCGCCCAAGTCCACGGGCAGCAAGCGGACTGTTTTCGGCGCCTGCGTCAGCATGCTTATATATTCGGTGTATACCAGGTAGACTTCGTTCGCCGCCCCTTCGTCATACATGGATAAGGCCATGTCGCCGATACTCCGGGCGTCCTCATGAAAGGGGTTTTCCGACAACCCCCTGACGCTTTGCTTTATGGGCTGCTGTCTGCGGCGGAGATAATCCCTGCCTTTTGTCCCGACGCTTATCGTTTGCGCGCCGTCAAGCCTCCGGGCCAGGGCGTATCCCTCTTTCGCCGCGTTTGTATTATAACCGCCGCAAAGCCCCCGGTCGCCGGTAATCAGGATCAGCAGCGGCTCCCCTGTCCCCCGCCCGGCGAAATATCTATGCCTGCCGAAATCGGCTTCGGTCAGCAGGTCTTTGATAATCAACGCCGATTGCTCCAGATACGGCATGTTGTCCGCCATGCGGAGCCGTACGCGCTGTACCTTTCGCGTGGATATCAGGCGCATGGATTCGGTGATTTGCTTCGTATTCTGGATGCTCTTTAAGCGGAGCCTGACGTCGCGTATGGTCTCCAAATTAAATTTTCCTTCTTTCCTGCTGCGCGAACTGCTCCAGCGCGGCTTTGACCCTGGCCTCCAGATCGGCCGTCAATTCCCTGCCCTCCCTGATCTCATCCAGTACGTCGTTGTGGTAATTCTCAAAAAAATCGATAATCCTTTGTTCGTACACCGCGACGTCCTCGACGGCGACTTCGCTGAGAAAACGGTTGGCGGCGGCAAAAAAGATCAGGATCATGTGCTCGAAGGGGGAAGGGGAAAACTGCTCCTGCTTCAGTATCTCCACAATACGTTCACCGTGGTTCAGCCGGTATTGCGTGTCTCTGTCCAGATCCGCCGAAAACTGGGCGAATGAAGCCAGTTCCCGGTATTGGGCCAGCTCCGTGCGCAGCGGCGCCGAAATTCTGCGCATCGCTTTGTATTGGGCGGCGCCTCCTACCCGGGACACGGATAGCCCGGGGTTGATCGCCGGCCTGACGCCCGCGTTGAACAGCTCCGTCTCCAGATAAATCTGTCCGTCGGTGATGGAAATGACGTTGGTCGGGATATAAGCCGCCATGTTGCCGGCCTGGGTCTCGACGATGGGAAACGCCGTGACCGATCCGCCGCCGTACTTCTCATCCAGCCGCCCGGCCCGTTCCAGCAGCCGCGAATGCAGATAAAACACGTCGCCCGGATAGGCTTCCCTGCCGGGAGGCCTGCGGAGCAGCAGGCTCATGCTTCTGTACGCCACCGCGTGTTTGGACAGATCGTCATAGATGATGAGGACGTCCTTTCCGTCCTCCATCCATTCTTCGGCGACAGCGCATCCGCTGAAGGGCGCCAGATACTGCATAGACGGGACTTCGGCGGCGCCGGCGGATACGACGACAGTGAACCTCATCGCGTCATATTTATGGAGGGTATTTACCACGGAAGCCACGGTGGAGTTCTTCTGGCCGATGGCGACGTATATGCAATAAACGTCGTTGCCTTTCTGATTGATGATGGTATCCACCGCGATGGCGGTCTTGCCGGTCTGCCGGTCGCCGATGATGAGCTGCCTTTGCCCGCGGCCTATGGGTACCATGGCGTCGATCGCCCTTATCCCGGTCATCAGGGGGACGTCTATGCTTCTGCGGGCAAGCACGCCGGGGGCGATGCGCTCAATGGGCCGGAAACGAAACGAAGATACGGGCCCCTTCTGGTCGACGGGCTGGCCCAGGGCGTTGACTACCCTCCCGAGCAGGGCGTTTCCCACAGGCACGCGGGCGACCTCGCCGGTACGGCTGATCAGGCTGCCTTCGTTGACGCCCGTCTGGTCGCCGAGCATAACGACGCCTACGCTGTCCTCTTCGAGATTCATGGCGATCCCCACGGCGCCGTTTTCAAATTCCAGCAGTTCGCCGCTCAGCACGTTGCTCAGGCCTTGAGCGCGGGCTATGCCGTCGCCGACCTGGACGACGAGGCCGGCGTCGCTTATCTTCGCCGATTTATCGAAGCGGAGTATTTCGCCTCTGATTTTCGAGTTGATTTCAGCCGAATTAACCAGCATTACTTGACAAACACCCCCCGGTAAATGCTTTTCTTCATTTCGGCGAGCCTGTTTTTGATGGTATTGTCGATCACGGTAAACCCCGCGATAATCCGCAGGCCGCCTAACAGCGAAGGGTCGACCTTCACGGTCATTTCGATTTGCTTATTGAACATCCGCTGAAGTTTATTTTCCAGGCGGGACCGCTGTTCCGACGACAGGGCCACGGCGGAAAAGACCTTCACATCCAGCTTATTTCGCGCCTCGGCGTATTTTAACAGCTCGTCGATGTGGCGATCCATCTGCTTCGTCATGCCCATTCTCTCCAATTTTCCAGTATTTCGTCCAGATAGTCTTCCTGGATCTTTCTGTCGATGGATACTTCGATAAACCTGGAGGCCATCAGGGTCGACAGTTCGATAATCTGCCTTTTTATCTCGTCCGCGGTGTTTTCCCGTTCGGTCCTGATCTCATCCTCAGCTTTCGCCATCAGATGCGTCGCTTCCTCCCGGGCGGCAAGGAGTATCTGGTCGCTTCTTTCCACGGCGATGCGGTGGGCTTCGTTGAGTATTTCTTCCCGCTCCTCCTCGATGTTCGCGATCAGCTGCTCATAGCGCGCCCTGTCTTCCCTGGCCCTCTCATTGTTTTTTCGCGCGGACTCGATATCCCGAGCGATCCGGTCGGCGCGCCCGGCCATGAACCCCTTGACAGGTTTATACAGCAGCCAAATCAGGACCGCGACCAGCAGGATGACATTGACCCACTGGATAGCGCTCCTGATCAGGAAAGCCGCGTTGAATTCAAGGATATTTCCCGCCGGCATAAAATCATCTCCCGACTTGTCTTTTAGTTTCCGGCGCCGCCTGTGTTCCGGGTACTTGGGCGACGCGCCGTGATTAACGTCCGGTTACAGCAGCGCCACAAGCGGGTTCGCCAAAAGCAGCAGAAGCGCGATGATCAATCCGTAGATCGAACACGTTTCCGCGATGGCGCAGCCCACCATCATCGTGCTGAGGATCGCGCCCCTGGCTTCCGGCTGACGGGCCACCGCTTCGGCGGCTTTACCCGCGGCAAAGCCCTGGCTCAGGCCTGAACCCAATCCCGACAAAGAACATATGCCCGCCGCGATGGCGGAGCATCCCAGGATAAACGCCTTCGGATCCATATACTTTTCCTCCTCTGACTTGTCTTTTTGATTTCTTGCGTCGGCTTCTTAGTACGGCGCGGCCATGATCTGGATAAAGGTCAGGCTGAGCACGGTAAACACGAAAGCCTGCAGCGTCCCTGCAAAGAGATCGAAATACGCGTGAAGTATGTCTGGTATGATAAAACGCAAAAACACAGGCAGCAGAGTATAAACGAATTCGATGATAATTACGCCGCCCAGTATATTGCCGAACAGCCGGAAAGCCAGGGATACTGGCTTGGAAATCTCTCCGATGAGGTTGATCGGCAGAAAAATCGGATTCGGGCTTATGTATTGTTTAAAATAGTTGCCTCTTTGCTTATAAATCCCCATCCCGTGGATGAGCACGAAAGTGGACAGAGCCAGCGGTATAGTCGTGGCAAGGTCGCTGGTAGGCGGCCTGAGGCCCGCCAGCCCGCTGAAGTTCGATACAAGGATAAAAGCGAACATGCAAAAGAAATACGCGCTCAGATAATCCAGTTCCTCGCCCACGGTAGTCTTCACCAGGTTGTCCATGGATTCCACTGCCAGTTCGATGAGGTTCTGGAAGCCGGAGGGCGTATCTTTAAACGATTTTACCTTTCTCCGTACAATGAGGGCAAACACGATCAGGACCGCCGAGACGGCCCATGTGGCGAGCATCGTTTCGTTCACATAGATATCAATCCCCGCTATGTGGAACAACAGCCATAAATTTTTATTTTCCATAAATAAAGTATATCACGGAGGGGTTTGCCCTATGGTTAATATAATATACAGATTCAGCGTTTTCATGTTAAAAAAGTATTAATATGGCGGGAGGGCCGCCCGGCATGGCAGATATATCATTTGAAGCATAGTGTAGTATGATATAATGTGAACCAAATGAAACGATACCCGAATTGAGGCGTATGCTATGGACGATCCCTTTTCGGCCCGGGCCGCCCAGCCGCGAGCCAAGCCCGGCAGAATCAAACCTGTTTTGATCAACGTACTCAAAACCGCCGCGATTTTTATTATCGCGGTGGCGCTGGCCGAGATCCTTTATTTTTTCCATCTGGATCAACAGTCCATGATCCTGTTTTTCATCCTGTTTGTACTGCTTGTCTCCAGGGTCACGGAGGGATACGCTTACGGCATCTTCGCGGCGGTCCTGATTTCCCTCGTCTATGATTTTATGGTCACGGATCCTCAAATGAGCTTCAGCTTTACAATAGGTTTACCGATCAGGTTGTTTATCATGCTCATCGTCACATTCGGTACGAGCACGCTGACCATTCAGATGAAAAAACAGGCGGAAATGGCGCAGGAACGGGAGAAAAGGGCGCAGCTCCTCTATGAGATCAGGCAGAAGATACAAGCCGCCCGCGATCAGGATTCTATCGTCCGGATCGCCAACGAATACCTCATCAGCCAGTTTGGGTGTTCCGGCGTTTTTTACGCGGGCGACCCTTTGCTGCCGGGCTCGGGCGTGTTCGCGGACAACCCTGCCGACGGCGGCGGCGCGTATCATTTCGATTCCGCGGCGGAACGCGAGGCGGCCCATGAGGTCTACGAAAACCCCGCGGCCTACGGCATAGCGCCCCAACACGGACACAGAGGCGAGTTCGGCGCCTATATCTCCCCCATGCGGAATACTTACGTCCCGGCTGTCTCCCAGGATAAAGCCCTGGGCGTCATCGGCGTCTACTGCCCCGACGGCCCCCTGGACCGGGGCGGGGCATTGTTTATGCAGATGCTGGCGACCCAGGCGGCGTCGGCGATGGAGCTAAACCGGCTCACCAACGAGCAGAACCGGATTTTGATCGAATCCGAACGGGATAAAACCCGGGCCATCCTGCTCAGGGCTATCTCCCACGACCTGAGGACGCCCCTCACCAGTATCCTCGGCGACAGTTCATATCTTCTGGAGCAAAGGGACGCGCCGGACAGGGAGACCCTTAGCCGCTTTCTGACGGACATCAGGGAAAACGCCCAGTGGCTGATCCGTATCGTAGAGAATCTGCTTTCTGTAACCAGGGTATCCGACGAGACGATGAAGCTGCATAAAACGGTGGAAGCAGCCGAAGAGGTCGTAGCCCAGGCCGTATCCATCGTAAGAAAACGCTTTCCCGACCGCCACATCCATGTCAGAAGCCCGGAAGACCTGCTGCTCGTCCCCATGGAGGCTACGCTGATCTCCCAGGTAATCATCAACCTGTTGGAAAATTCGATCAAGAATTCGTCAAGCGATTCCCTGATCCTCACGGGCGTCAGGGCGGAAGGGGATTTCGCCGAGTTTTCCGTAAGCGACCACGGGCGCGGCATCCCGGAGGAGATGCTGGACAACCTGTTCGAGTTGCATCCAGCGGGCGGCGGACAGGCTGTGGATTCCGTACGGGGCATGGGTATAGGATTATCCATCTGCAAGACGATCGTCACCGCTCACGGAGGGGCGATCAGCGGCAGAAACAAATCCTCAGGCGGGGCGTTGTTCAGCTTTACCCTGCCGATCAAGGAGGGCGCCGATGCCGGATAACCAAAAGCATGTGCTTATCGTAGAAGACGACAGAAATATCGCCGATTTCCTCACCGCGATCCTGACGTCAAACGGCTACGACGTCAAACGCGCGGCTGAGGGAAAAAAGGCGATTTCCATGACCGCGGATAACCGCTTCGACGTTATTCTACTGGATTTGGGGCTCCCCGATCTCGACGGCATGAAGGTATTGAAGAGCGTCAGGGAATGGTCCGACGTCCCCGTCATCGTGGTTAGCGCCAGGGAGGACGAATTGGAAAAGGTCGAGGCCCTGGACGCGGGCGCCGACGATTATGTGACGAAACCTTTCGGCAACAACGAGCTCCTGGCGCGTATCCGCACAGCCACCCGCATATATCAAAAAGCCCACAACGGCGAAACGAAAGCCGCGGAGCGCTTTTCAGCCGACGGCCTCGCCATCGAATACGAAAAGAGAAAAATCACGAAAAACGGGGCGCTCATCCACCTTACGCCCATTGAGTACAAAATCCTCGTGCTTTTGTCCCAAAACGCGGGAAAAGTATTGACCCGGGATTACATCACTACCCGGGTCTGGGGGGAGCATTATCACGGCGACGATCAGAATCTGAGGGTCAATATGGCGAATATCCGGCGGAAGATAGAGGACAATCCCGCGGATCCCCATTATATCCTGACTGAGGTCGGCGTCGGTTATCGCATGATCGAGGAAAAATAATCACGGCGCGTCACGCGGTTTGCTTAATCGTTGCGCGGCACGACAATCTTCTTTTTCGTCGTTGTCGCCGTCTTTTTTCTTTCCGCCGGTTTTTTCCCGGCTTTATTCCGGATATAGGTATGCTTGACCCCGGGGTTGGATGTGGGCCGGAACTCGATATCGAAGCAGTCCAGGGATTTGACGAATTGCGTCAGCTTCTGGTAGCCGTAGTTCCGGGAGTCAAAATCCGGCTGCTGTTTATTCAGCATGCTTCCCACCATGCCGAGGAAAGCCCAGCCGTCTTCTTCCGAGGTATCGTCGGCGATCTTCCGGATGACCTTGACGATCTCGTCCCTGCTCGCGCCGCTGACCGTATATGCCGCGGTGTTTTCCGACAGGTGGGGTTCTTTGCCTCCCCCGGCGTTATCCGCGTCTGAAGCCGATGACTCCTCCGGCGTCGAAGCCTCGTCAGGAATCAATCCTTTGTCGGAAACCAGCACTTCGAGATATTTAAAAACCTCGCAAGCCGAGATGAAGGGCTGAGGCGTTTTCTTCTCGCCCATGCCGATCACATGCATGCCCGCTTCTCTGAGCCTGGCGGCTAATCTGGTGAAATCGCTGTCGCTGGATACTATGCAGAAGCTGTCTACATGGCTGGTATACAGGATATCCATAGCGTCGATGATCAGGCTGGAATCCGTGGCGTTTTTCCCGCTGGTATAGTTATACTGCTGCACCGGCGTGATCGACCAGGTCAGCAGGACGCTTTTCCACGCGGTCATCTCCGGCCTTGTCCAGTCGCCGTAGATCCGCTTATACGTCGGAGTCCCATATTTTGACAATTCGTCCAGGATCGGCCGAATATATTTACTGGAAATATTGTCCGCATCGATCAACACGGCGATGCGCCTTTCAATATCGCTCATATCAGTGTACCTCTTACGTATCTTCGATCAACTTATCCGGGCGTTTTTGCCCCTCTGTCATATAGCCTTTTTGCAGCATTTTCTCCAGATGGCGCTGCAACGTTTCTTCGATATCCACGTCATATTTCTTTTCCAGCACGTACATCATGGTTACCGCGGTTTGGGCGACGTCCACCAGTTCCTCCACGATCAACTGCACGACCTGTTTCTCTTCCGGGAAGTCGGTTTCCCCGCTCATCCCCCTGTACTTGCCGATGGCTTGGGCCAGCTCGCCCGTCTCCTCCATCAGCTTCAGGGCTGTGGATTCCAATGTAGGGTTTAAAGCGTCCAGGCAGGGCAGAGATATGGTCTTACCCTTCATTGGGCACCTTCTTCCTGGAGGCTTTCTTCTTTTTATGCCTGTGGCAAAACACGCCCGCTTCTTTCAGCAGCTGCAGGGACAGTTCGTCCGGGAAATCCCCTTCGTATATAATTTCTTCGATACCGGCGTTGATCAGCATTTTTGTGCAAATACTGCATGGCTGAATGGTGACATAGGCAGTGGCGCCCTGGAGGATTACCCCGTGACGGGCGCCCTGGATGATGGCGTTCTGCTCGGCGTGGACGCCCCGGCACAGCTCGGGCCGCTCGCCGGAGGGTATGCCCTCCTGCTGGCGCCGGCAGCCGGCCTCAGCGCAGTGCGCCACCCCGCTTGGGACGCCGTTATATCCGGTAGAAAGTATCCGGCGATCCTTCACGACAACGCAGCCTACCTGCCTTCTCAGGCAGGTCGACCTGCTCGCCACTAAAGCGGCAATATCCATGAAATAGTCGTCCCAGCCCGGTCGCGTATCCATTTATACCCTCCATTCTTCAGCGAAAAGCGGGAAACTGTCGGTGAGCTCCCTGACCATGACCTTTGCCTTGAGCATCGCCTGCTGATCTTCGGGATTACTGAGCACCAGATCCACGATTTCCGCTATCCTGCCCATTTCCGCTTCCTTCATCCCCCTGGTGGTGGTGGCGGGAGTTCCCATCCTGATACCGCTGGTGATAAGCGGATTTTCCGTGTCGAAGGGGATGGCGTTCTTATTGGCGGTGGCGCCGACTTCGTCCAGAAGTTTCTCAGCCGCTTTGCCGGTGAGCTTCTTCGGCCGCACGTCCACCAGCATGAGATGATTGTCCGTACCGCCGGATATCAGGCGGAAGCCTTTTTCCTGCAAAGCCTTCGCCAAAGCCTGGGCGTTGACGATGATCTGCCGCTGATAGGCCTTAAACTGCGGCGTCAGCGCTTCTTTGAACGCCACGGCTTTAGCCGCGATGACGTGCATCAACGGCCCGCCCTGGGTGCCGGGGAATATGGCTTTATCGATGGCTTTAGCCAGTTCCTTTTTACAAAGGATCAATCCTCCGCGCGGCCCGCGGAAAGTCTTATGCGTGGTGCCGGTCACTACGTCGGCGTAAGGCGTCGGATTGGGATGGAGCCCGGCGGCGATCAACCCGGCGATATGGGCCATGTCTACCATGAAGAGCGACCCGACTTCTTTCGCTATGTCGGACATGGTTTTGTAGTCGATCGTCCTGGGATATGCGCTGGCGCCGGCGACTAAAAGTTTCGGCCTCGTTTTCAGCATCAGGTCCCGCAAAGCGTCGTAGTCGATGACTTCCGTGTCTTCCCTGACGCCGTAATGGTAAAATTTATAATACTTCCCCGAGAGGTTGGCGGGGGAGCCGTGGGACAGATGCCCGCCGTGGGTAAGGCTCATGCCGACTATCGTGTCGCCGGCTTCCAGCATGGCGAAATACGCCGCGATATTAGCCTGGACTCCCGCATGGGGCTGTACGTTGGCGTGCTCGGCGCCAAATACGGTCTTTACCCGGTCGATAGCCAGGGTCTCCACGATGTCGACATACTCGCAGCCCCCGTAGTACCGGTTGCCGGGATATCCCTCCGCGTATTTATTCGTTAGCTCAGTGCCCATCGCGGCCATGATCGCCGGGCTGACATAATTCTCCGAGGCGATGAGTTCGATTTTGTTGGTCTGCCTCTCTTTTTCCTTAGTCACCGCCGCCGCTATCTCCGGGTCGGCTTTGGCAAGGATTTCCGCCATGTAGTCCAATTCGATTCCCCCTATTCTAACTTGTCTTTCTAAATCTTATATTTGTTGCTTTAATATCGGGCGCGTTCACCGCCGATGAGCTTCGGCCTGGTCCGTATCATCGTGACCCGGGCTTCTCCGATCCACGGATCGGAAGGGCGCACCATGACGCCTACCGGTTTTAAATGCATACCGACGCAGGTCTCGCCGATATCGAGGCCGGCCGCGGCTTTGTGCCGGTCCAGGTTTTCCACGACGACGGGCGCCCGCAGGCTGCGGTAGACTTTAGCGGCCCAGCTTCCCCCGGCGTCTTTCACCGGTACGACCGAGACTAACGGCAAGTCGAAGCGGAGGGCCGCTTCTTTTTCCATCACCAGGGCGCGGTTAAGATGCTCGCAGCATTGGGCCGCGAGCCAAATGCCCTTCTCCCGGAGCAGGGGATATAGACCGGCAAAAACCTCCTCGGCGGCTTCTTCCGCCGGGGCGCTGCCTATCCTTTTGCCCATGATCTCGCTGGTGCTGCAGCCGACGACCAATATGTCCCCGGCTTCCAGACCGGCTGCGGCCAGGAGCTCGTTTATGCAAATTACTGTTTGCCGGCTTACGTCCCCCATCTTCTCACTTGTCCTTTTCGATTCTGGCTGCGCACGCTTCGTCGAACTGTTCGGTCATGTACCTCATGTACACTCCCTCTCATTTCTCCTTGCTTACCTTGCCAGAACCGAAAATTACTTCGTGAGACTGGCTGTCCTTTTCGATTCTGGCGATTTTATCGATCCTGTTTTGATGGCGCCCGCCTTCGAAATCGGTGCTCAGCCATATCTCGGCGATATCGAGGGCCAATCCGGGGCCGGTCACTCTTTGCCCAAGGGCGAGGATATTCGCGTCGTTATGCAGCCGGCTCATCCGGGCAGAAAACGTATCGCCGCATACGGCCGCGCGAATCCCCGCGACCTTGTTCGCGGAGATGCTGATCCCAATGCCGGTGCCACATACCAGTATGCCCTTGTCCGCGTTGCCGGCAGCCACGTCGCGGGCGACCGCTTCGCCGTAATCGGGATAATCGCAGGACTTTTCGTCAAATGTGCCTTTGTCCACCACTTCGTGCCCTTTGTCCAGGAGCCAGGCTTTGACGGTTTCTTTCAGCTGAAATCCGCCGTGGTCCGAGCCTAACGCAATCTTCATTTCCCGCTCCTCCATCGAAATTTTTCTACGTTTATTCTACCATAATACCCGGGTCCGTGAAACGGAAAACGGAAAAATACTTGTCCACATTACCATCATTTACCATGCCCTTGACCTTGACACGCGCCTTTTTCAATGATATCATCCATTCCAGATAGAGGCGCGGTTTTTATCAGTAAGCTGCCGATGCGGTCGGACGCAAAAGAAGCAGCGGAAAGGAAAAACCGCCGAAGGGTGCCGTTCCCGTCGACGTCATACCTGGGAATACGTCAAACAGGCGTATTACTGCCATCGGATCAGCCGGACGCCCGGCGGCGCGGGTCGCCGCCCGCGCGTTAAGCGATGGAGAGCTATCGGATAAAATATACGCGGACGACGCGGAGATAAATATTTTAGACGATAGCTTGCGGATGAGAAAGACTCCGCAAGTTTTTTTGTACCACAGCGCCGTAGTCCCGGAGTACGGATGCTTGGATCATAGGCTATGAAAGGGGTAATTATTTATGGTAGTATTCAGGGGTTCAGGCGTCGCCATCGTCACGCCGTTTAACGCCGACGGCAGCGTCAATTTTGAGGAATATAAAAAGCTGATTGATTTTCAATTGGACAACGGCACAGACGCCATCGTCGCCTGCGGTACCACAGGCGAGGCGTCAACGCTTACGGACGACGAGCAGATCGAGGTCATCCGCTTCACCGTGGACGCGGTAAAGAAACGCGTCCCCGTAGTGGCCGGCACGGGCAGCAACGACACGAAGCACGGCGTGAAACTCAGCGTGGAAGCGCAGAAAGCGGGGGCTGACGCCTGCCTCATCATCAGCCCGTATTACAACAAAACCACCCAGAAGGGCCTGGTCCGGCATATCGGGGCGGCAGCGAAAGCCGTAGATATCCCCTGCATTATCTACAATGTGCCGGGGCGTACCGGGATGAACATCGACCCAAAGACGGTGAAGGAACTGCTGCAGTTCGACAACATCGTGGGAATCAAGGAAGCGAGCGGAAACCTGGCTCAGATTATGGATATCGCCGAGCTTTGCGGCGACAGGATGGCGTTGTACTCGGGCAACGACGACAATACGGTCCCGATCCTGTCCATGGGCGGGCAGGGGCTTATCTCCGTCGTCGCGAACGTCATACCGCGGGATACCCACGACATGATCATGAGCTATCTGAACGGCGACCATGAGACCGCCCTCCGCATGCAGTTGAAGATGCTCCCCCTCTGCCGGGCTTCCATGAGCGAGGTGAATCCCATACCGATCAAAGCCGCCCTGCGCCTGATGGGCTACGAGGCCATGTACTACAGGGCGCCCTTATGCGAAATGGGAGAGGCTGCCTTTGAAACGCTAAAGGGCGTTATGCGGGATTACGGCTTGATCGGCCTCTCTGTGAACAATGCGTAAACCTTGTCATACGTTTATTGACACTGAGCCGTTTCTGGAATAAACTGAAATAACCGACCGGCGGGTCGGAAATTGATCGCAGGGACAGGTTAGAATGAGAACGAATATAAAAAGACACACGGAAAAGCAAAACAGGAAACGTTTTGACTGGAAGAAGCGTAGCTTGCGATATATAGCGGTAGCAATGTGCTTGGCGTTGTTCTTTGGGCAGGCGGGCGCTTTACTTGCCGCGGAAGCGGCGGCGCCCGTGGCCTCCAAGGATGCGGAGAAGCAATCGTCGATCAACGAAACGGCGAAGGAGCTTTTCACTCTGGCTCAGATCAGGGATCTGGCCCGCTCCAGCGGCAGCGAGACGCTGAAAGCGAAGTCCGACCTGGCGATCGCCCAGGCTTCCATGGACGCCGCCGACATGTCGGTTAACGACGCCTGGGACAATATCGGCAGCAGCTACGCGTCGCTGGAAGCGGCTAAAGAGGCGCAAGAAGCGGTGATGAAGCCCCCCCCTACACCTTCCCTACCCGGCTTCAGTATCGATGAGCTGCTAGAGCAGGTAACAACAGCTTCGATAGCCGCTTCCATGGTCGTTAGTGAAGTAATGACAGCCACGCAAAAGATAATCATGGCCGAAGGGGCGTTGATTTCCGCTGAAATCGGGTTGGAAAACGCCCTGAACAGCCTGGACGACGCCAAGGCTACGGCGGAGTCCCAGGCGGAAGCCGCTATATACGCGGCTGAAGAACTATTCTTCACCTATCTTCAGTTGAACGATACGTTGGCGACGCTGGACAAGACCATGGATTTGAGCCGCGACCAAATTAAAATCGAGGAGATTAAGGCAAAGATTGGCCTATCAACCGGTACTGAAGTGCAAAAAAAGCAACTGGCTCTGTCAGAATTAACGGATAAAAGGCAGAATTTAGCGAACGCGATCGATCTGACGGGCAGAAGCCTCATGCGGCAGATCGGCAAGGCAGAGGATACCGCCTTCCGCCTGGATCCTTCCTTCAGCTTAGAAGGGTTAAAGACGTCATACGACCCTGACGAGCTGGCGGCGCAGTCTGTAAAAAATAGCTTAATGCTTAAAAAGATGGATCGGGTCATCGACCAATTAAAAGATGCCATAAATTCAGATATATCTTATACCCAAAAAAACCAGTATGGCGCCCAGGCAGACAGCCTTATCCTGGATAGGGATAACGCGATTCAGGGCATGAAGCTGCTGGCGCGGACAACCGCCACGGGGCTGGATACCGCCAGGGCTGAAATGTCTTTATTAGAGAAAAAAATCGCCGAAAAGCAAGTCGCTTTCGACGTGATGGCGCTGCAGGTCGCCCTGGGCCTTGCGCCGAAGGTGGGGCTGTCGGCTATGGAACTGGATCTATTTTCAGCGCAAAACGACCTGAAGAAAGCGAAGCAGGATTATTACCTGAGCCTGCGTAAAGCCGCGCTGCTGGTCAAAGGCGTCACAATCACCGGCTCCGCGGGCAGGTAGCGCGGCGATATGGGAGAACCGCGTCCGCTTCGTGTCAAGAGGACCGTCTTTTATGTGGACCGTCTTTTATGGCGCCTTGCTTTCCAGAAAATCCTTTAATTCATCTTCGGGCACGTATGACAGACAGTCGCCCTGCCGTATCTCTTCGAACGCGAGTTCGATGGCTTCGCTCTCCTCGGGGGTGAGGTAGTCGAAGTCCATCCGCTCCAGCGCGTCGGGATCAAGCCGGGCGACAAAGCTGGAGGCGACGTTATATAATACGTCTATCTGCGTCTCGTCGAGAAGATCGATGATTCTATGCAATTCAGTAACTTTTTCCGACATGGAAGCGCCTCCTATCTGTCTTTTTTCTTTTTCTTATCTTTACCCTTGTCTTTGCTTTTTTTACCGGCGCCTTTATCGGCGCTTTTTTTAACGCTTTCGACGGCGGCGATACCGATGTTTCCGGCTATACTTCCCGGGGCGGCTGCAGGGGCGGCTCCGCCTGAGGCTTTGCCGGCTGCTGCGCCCGCGCCGCTACCCGCGTCTCTACTCGCGTCATTTCCGGCGCCTTCCCCGGCGTCCCTGGGCGGCAGGATATACCCTACCAGCACATTGTCGTCTTCCATAGCGAATATCACGCGCCAGTCCCCGATCCGCTGCCTGTACAGCCCCGCGTGCCTGCCTTCCAGCGCCTTGATATCGCCGAACTCCGGCAGCGCCATGATGTTGCTGAACAGCTGCCTGCGGGTATCCTCGTCCAGCGCGTCCAGCGCCGCCGTGACCTGATTGGAAAAATCATATTGCATAAGCCGTAATCCTCCGATTGTTTAGTAAGCGCCCGTTTCTAATACACGATCCTGATCCGGCTGTCCTGGCTCCACCAAAGCACCGTGGCGCCGAACTCCGTGGTGATCAAGCGCAGGGGTACGAGCATCCTGTCGTTGACGATGATGGGCGTCTGATCGCTGCCGGCGATAGCCCTGCCTTCGGCGAT
>Ga0082212_10002039_pt1 | contig 29696 bp, 32 predicted proteins | sample TergutNt197P3_FD_71548 | JGI IMG/M metagenome (GOLD analysis project Ga0082212, IMG submission 71548) | Neocapritermes taracua P3 segment gut microbial communities from Petit-Saut dam, French Guiana - Nt197 P3 | ecosystem: Host-associated > Arthropoda: Insects > Digestive system > Gut ...
AAAGAATACCTGAAAGATGTCGATATTGATAAAAATCACCAAGTAATTGAATTTGTAGATAAATACATTTTCGAATTGGAACGGCGAATTCAAAACAATCGCTTGCTGGATTTGCAATGGGGGACGGAATGAGTTAAAAAAGACGAGCCACTGACCAGATTCGAACTGGTGACCTACGCGTTACGAATGCGTTGCTCTACCGACTGAGCTACAGTGGCTTGTTTCATTTAAGCAGGTTCTTTAGAAAATCATCTAAATCCTTTTCGATGGTTTTCCAAGTGGTACCGCTTTTTTTTGTGGTATCGTCGTCCAAATAGAATAATTCTTCAAGCACAACAAAATCTTTATCAACTAAACTAACCGTAAAGGGTTTTGTCATAAAATCCTTCTCAAAAAGCCGCCATTTCCCAGCTTGATGCAGAACCTGTCGCAGGATATGGGCAAGATTGAAATACTTATCTTCCGGAAGATGAACTTTGTTTAATATATGATTTGTATCGTCGTAAATAGTTACCGAATTATCTTCGCAATTGTGATACAAATACAAATCTCTTAACGAATTACTGCTTTCTTTCGATTCGTAATTCGTTAAACTTTCTTTAACAGCAAGTTCCAATATGGAAAACAATTCTTTGTTCATCGTTTCATTTGACGGCGTAAAGGTAGTGAAAAATTTTAATTCTTAATATCGTATTTGATGTCAAGAACTCCTTTCTTTCATTCGCTGTACCAACTTTGCCGTAAACTCGTGATTCTTTAATCCCCAAGTAGACGCAATCAATAAGTCTTTAGGGGACTGAGAAACGAAACGGTCGATAAAAAAATCAGGATTTAAGCGGTCAATAAAGTCAATACATAAATCAATATATTCTTCAATCGTGTAAGGATGGTAAATTTCCGGATGTTCTTCTATTTGTAGAGCCATTCGCGTATCCCTGATCAGTTGTAACTGATGCAACTTAACCGTCGTGATCGGCAAAGAAGAAACCTTTTTCGCATGGGAGAGAATCATCTCGCGCGATTCTCCGGGGAGACCCAAAATCAAATGAATTCCGGTATATATCTTTCTTGCTGCGGTTCGGCAAACAGCATCAACAGCTTCTTCGTAAGTATGTCCCCTGTTAATCCGCTGTAAGGTTTCATTACAGGTCGATTCGATACCGTATTCCATCAATAGAAAATGATTCTGCGAGATTTTTTCTAAAGCATCCAACAATTCATTCGGTACGCAATCGGGACGTGTTGCTATGATTAATCCTACCACACCGGGATAATTCAACGCTTCGTTGTATTTATCCAATAGATTTTTTATCGAATCATATGTATTGGTATAGGCTTGAAAATAAGCAATGTATTTCATTTGCGGATATTTTCGTGAAAAGAACCGGATGCCTTCTTCCAACTGTTGTCCGACCGGTTTTTTATTCTCTGTATATTGGGGACTGAAAACCTGATTGTTGCAATACGTACAACCACCACTGCCCTTACTTCCGTCGCGATTGGGGCAGGTAAATCCGGCGTTGATAGATATTTTTTGTACCTTATAGGGAAATATCGTGTGCAGAAAATCACTGAAAGTGCGGAAATGGTGCATGTGATTTAAATTCATACTGTTATAAATAATTTGAACAAAGGTACGAAAATACGAATTATCAGAAAAAAATGTATTACTTTTGTTCATAATTCACAATTCATAATTCACAATTCATTATGGCTTTATTTGAAACTATCAGCAACGACATTCAAGCAGCTATGCTTGCAAAAGACAAAATCCGTATGGAAACGCTTCGTGGTGCAAAAAAAGAATTTCTTGAAGCAAAAACGGCTAAAGGAGCAGACGGCGATTTGAGTGAGGAAACGGCTGTGAAAATTTTACAAAAGATGGTAAAACAACGCAAAGACAGCGCTGCCATTTATCAGGAACAAAATCGTCCGGATCTGGCCGAAAGAGAATTAGCCGAAGTTACGGTTTTAGAGTCTTACCTTCCAAAACCATTATCACCGGAAGAATTAGAAAATGCCCTTCGTGACATCATCGCCCAAGTGGGAGCAACTTCTATAAAAGACATAGGCAAAGTGATGGGTGTTGCTACTCAAGCGCTTGCCGGAAAGACAGAAGGCCGTTTAATATCGGAAAAAGTGAAACAATTGCTGGGATAAATGGAAAGTGTGCTAAACTTGTAAAGTAATCAACTAAGATTTGTTGAAGATAGGCATTATTTCGGGTAATTTCAGGGTGAAACCTACTCGTATATGATGGTATGGAAAATCCCTTATTCCATATTGGTACATGAGATAATAGCTCATTTGTTTCGCCTTAAGTGCTATTTTTGAACTGTATACTAAAGGATTATCACCATTCCTCATCCAGCCTTTGTATCCTGCGATTGCATTTTCAAATTCTATAAGTTTGTTTGATAAAATGAATTTTCCACCATACATCGGAGCATCATTTTGCTCATTATAGGGACCTTGCCAGCAAAGAAATCCTAAATCCACGGCGCCCCTTATTTCACTCACCAATTCGTTTTTGGTATGAACAGACTTTCCAAGTTCCACATCAAAATAATATCCCGGAGTATCATAGTAGCGTCTTTTACCAACATTTGTACCCGAAGCTGTTTTCAATGTAGTATTTAGAATTACGTTCGGCATTATTTTTTTTTCTTTAAAGAGCCGTATTCTCGTTTGTATGCACATATCTCCGTCTGCACCGCCAACTAAAACTCCATTCATACCCCGCTTTTCAGACACTTCCTCCGTTACCTTGAATTGCTCCATCAAGGCTACCCACAATTTCATGGAAATGCGTTCGGATAACAATGGAATTTCCAGTGTTAACTTCGAGCTGAATGTATTATCGCCAAATCCAAAGAAAAAATCCTCAGAAAAACTGAAATATGTGTGCACCGGAATAGTTGCATCCGTAAATTCCCAAGCGGGATTAGCGTTCGGACCAAAATAAGCGGGAGAGTAATTCACAACCTGTGCTTTTAATGTACTTGATAATACCAAGAGAGCAATCAAAAGGAGTTGTGTTTTCATGTGGAGCATACGAGACTCGAACTCGTCACCTTTAGACTGCCAGTCTAACGCTCTAGCCAGATGAGCTAATGCCCCTTTTGGATACACCTTTATCTTCTGCGGTGCAAAGTTAAGACTTTTCTTATAATTATCAATAGTGTTTTGGCAACATATTTGCTAATTATAAGTAAAAAGATAGCTTACAAAATGTTCCTAATTTTGTAAATTATTGAATATAGGTAATAATACTAATTTTTATATAGTCATGGATAGGAAAAGGAGGGGGAAGTACTTCAAAAATGAGATGCAAACGACTGACAATTTAGCAGATGCTAAGACAGAAGAACAGAATACCGAACACGACGGAATAGATAAATTAGATGAAAATCAGGAATATGCTGACAAGGTGTCGGAACAATTAGAAAAACTCAACGACTCTCATCTTCGTTTGATGGCTGAATATGATAATTATCGCAAACGTACTGTCAAGGAAAAGGCGGAATTAATTAAAACCGGTGGTGAAAAAGCATTTGTCGGACTTCTGCCTGTTGTCGATGATTTTGAACGTGCCATAAAAAACCTTGAAACGAATACGGATATATCAGCTGTTAAAGAAGGTATTATACTCATTTATTCCAAATTTATGAATTATCTTCAGCAGAATGGTGTGAAACCAATTGAAGTGTTTGGGCAGGATTTTGACCCTGAGTTTAACGAAGCAGTTGCTATGGTTCCGGCTACGAATGAGGAGCAAAAAGGAAAAGTAATTGACAGTATCCAAACAGGCTACACTTTGTATGACAAGGTTATTCGTCATGCCAAAGTTGTCGTGGCGAATTAACAAAACAATATTCAATGGCAGCAAAAAGAGATTATTACGAAGTATTGGAAGTTTCCAAGTCGGCGTCTTCCGAAGAAATAAAAAAAGCATACCGGAAAAAAGCGCTCCAATTTCATCCCGATAAAAATCCGGGGGATAAAGCAGCTGAGGAGAAGTTTAAGGAAGCGGCTGAGGCTTACGAAGTTTTAGGAAATGAAGAAAAGCGGAGGAGGTATGACCAATTCGGACATGCCGGCATGAGCGGACAAGCAGGAGGATTTGGAGGCGGAATGACGATGGACGATATTTTTTCGCAGTTCGGTGATATTTTCGGAGGTCATTTTGGATTTAGTGGTTTCAGTGGCGGAAGAAACGCCCAGCAACGGGTCAACAGGGGAACGGATTTGCGCGTAAAAGTAAAACTTTCGCTGAAAGAAATTGCTACCGGCGTAGAAAAGAAAATCAAAGTCAAGAAATATGTAACCTGCACGCATTGTCAAGGAACAGGAGCGGAAGATTCCAAATCCTATTCCACTTGTAATACGTGCAGAGGTACAGGATATGTTACGCGGACAATGAGCACTATATTGGGGCAGATGCAAACAACCGCAACTTGCAATTCATGCGGAGGTGAAGGAAAATCAATCACTAAAAAATGTCCGCATTGCAACGGTGAAGGAATCGTTCGCGACGACGATGTGATAAGTTTGAACATTCCGGCGGGCGTAGCCGAAGGAATGCAACTGTCAGTTAACGGAAAAGGGAATGCCGCCCGTCGCGGTGGAATCAACGGGGATTTGCTGATAGTGATTGAGGAAGAACCGCATCCCGAACTGATTCGCGACCAAAACGATATTATTTATAATTTACTCCTGAGTTTTCCGATGGCCGCTATGGGTGGAACCGTCGAAATCCCTACGCTTGAAGGGAAAGCAAAGATAAAGATAGAACCGGGCACTCAACCGGGTAAAGTATTGCGATTAAGGAGTAAAGGTTTGCCCTCGCTCAGTTCTTACGGAACAGGTGACTTACTGATTAATATAGCGGTTTATGTCCCTGAATCATTGACCAAAGAACAAAAAGAATCATTGGAACAAATGGATAAATCGACTAATTTTCAGCCAACTCAATCAATCAAAGATAAAATATTCAGCCGTTTTCGAAATATATTTGATTAACTGGAAACGGAAAGATATTTTAAATTAACGATAGACTTGCTCATCACACTTTCACTTTTTCCGGTGAGCCGGTTCTTTTCTAAACACAGAAGGATTTTACCTGTGAATCCAATTATCCCAAAGGTATTGATATTTCTTGGCCGGTTTTTTTTTCTTCAAATTATCCAAGTCGAAAGTGGCGTAAAACTGTTGCTCGGTGTACATTCCGGGGTCAGCAAAATGGAGCGAAAAAATAAATTTTAAGGTGACAACGTCGGTCTTCATGAAATAGAGGTATCCGTCCAAGCGATTGTAGCGGGTTGCGCGGTAAAGCCGGTCGTGCCAATACAGTTGGGTGCCGTACCTGTCATAAAATTTTGCCTGTGAACCACCTTTGTAGTAGGTGTTGAATAATCCTATGCCTCTATACTCCACTCTCACTTGTGAAAGCAATCCCTGCGGAGTATGCCAGCCGTCGTCGGTTGCCCTGTCACGCTCAAGTCCGACAGCCCAGCCTGCATTGATATCCAACTCATCCAACGATGTTTTAGACGAGAGATCTATCCCTAATGCTGTCCAGATACGTCCGTTATCATGCACAGGAGTGTGCTTGTCGGGGTCCATTGAGCTTGCAAAGTGATACATATACCCAAAGTGCTGCCCGTAGAAAACATCCTTGTTATATTGTCCCGACCATCCCATGAAAAAAGCTTCCCGATCAGTGAAAGTCTGACGGCTTGTCCAGTCCAACCAAATATTTAAAAAGTCATTTTTTTCGGAATAACATTCCCAAAATAGCCCGTTCACTACAGGCCTGTAGTTGAGAATAGAATCTTGAAAAAAGAAGAGCGGGTACTTTTCCAACGCCATTTTGCGGGGGAATGCACCCATATAGAAACGGAATGGCTTAGCGTCGAATTCGTAGTAGGCAATCGGGTCGTGATATCCGACAGTTTTATCACTGCCGAACTCATGCATCACATCTACACCTGCAAAAATACGGTGTTTGGCATTCCATTCCAATCCTATCTGAGGGACAAGATGCACTCCTGCCATTGTTTGCGAATCCCCGACCGGACATCCGTCGAATTCATTATTATCAAAAAAACTATGGAGTCCAGCCCGATATAAAACTTCTTGCGAAAAGCAGGAAATCCCTATTCCCCACAAAAACAGTATAGCAATGTAGCTTTTTCTCATTTCCGTAACACAAATTACGGGTACAAATGTAGATGATTTTTTCAACAATACGCACAGACGAATAAAAATTGTTCTCAGGATTGCTTAGATTCGCTACAAGACGTTGAAATATAATAGTTAAGAATTAAAAGTTAAACAGACAGTTGGGTATTAATTTCTTCGATGTAATTCAGAATTTCTTCTTTCCCTTTTTTATGCATAGCAGAGCTGTAAAAAACGGGAGGGAGTTCTTCCCATGTTTCCAACAGTTTGGCTTTGTATATAGTGAGATTACCGCTTAATCTACTTTGAGAAATTTTATCGGCCTTAGTGAAAATAATGGCAAAAGGAATACCACTTTCTCCCAGGTCGTTGATAAATTCCAAGTCGATTTTCTGAGGTTCAAGCCGACAATCCAGTAAAACAAAAAGGCACGTCAATTCTTCCCGTTTTTCAAGGTAAGCGTCGATAATTTCCCTTATTCTTTCACGCCCCTTTTTCCCTCTTTGGGCATAACCGTAACCGGGCAGATCGACCAAATACCATTCATTATTAATTAAAAAATGATTGATAAGTTGTGTTTTTCCGGGGGTAGAAGAAGTAAGCGCTAAACCTTTCATTCCTGTCAACATGTTGATTAATGAAGATTTTCCTACATTGGAACGACCAACGAAAGCATATTCAGGACGACCATCCTTCGGACACAGGGAAGGATCGGTGTTGCTGATGATAAATTCGGCTTTTTTGATATTCATGCTATCTGCTTTATACAAAACGGAGAACAAATGTAATATTTTTTTTTGAAATCTCAAATCGCCATTGTTTTCGGTTAAATCTTTTTTTTGAGGCGCTAAGAAAATTTTTGGTCGAATTAACTTTATCATTTCTAAATAAATCCACTTTATGTAAATCTATCAAGAGGTCATTATTTGCACATACATTGGTCATTATTTGCACGTAGTATTACCGCAAGATATGAAAAAAACGGCGATTGACAACTAATCGCCGTTTGAGCACAGACCGGATGAATCATTTAGTAAGGTTCCGGAACTTTTCTTTCGGTCTGCTTTTATATTAAGAAAAACACAGGTAATTTTTTCACTAAGGTCTTTTTACGTTAAAGTTCCATGAAATGGGATTACTCATGAACTCTCTATAAGTATCATTTCCATCTTCATTAACGCCTGTTTTGTATTTGAGATTAAACCCTATCTGACCATCGGATGCAAGCATTTCGGCATGGTTTTCCTTGTAATATTTCAGAAAATCAGCCACATCAAATGCAAAAATATTTCCGTCGTGTGAATGGGCATTTCCCGAAGTTTCATTTGCATTTATCTGTTTCGACCGTATATAAAGTGTAGGATAATTGTTATTACTGTTTTCTATCTCCGGATTCAGAATCAATTCGTAAGTATGACGTAATTGATTGGATTGATTTTGATGTTTGAATCCAAAAAACCACAGACTGTCAATGGTATACTTGTATAATACAGACAACTCAATTGATGCCGAATAGTCGTCCGACAGATAGGAATTAAATGCTTCATTGGTTTCAGGGATAATTACTTTGGCGCTATCGACAGTTTGATACCGGAAATTCCCCACTGTATATTGTTTTGTATAGGAGGGCAGGTCTGTACTCGTTTCACCGTCCCAGTCGACAATAAATGAAGTCCACAGCAAATCGCCTTCTTTTAACGAAGTATTATCAGCCAATCCGGGAACATAAAATAAATAGGATTCGCTACGAACCAAGGGATGTCCTCCCGTTGCACTGACAACTACCGGTTCATCGTAAAAATAGACAATGGGCTTTCTGTTGTCATCATCCAAACAACTTGTTAACTGAAACAGGAGTATAAACAAAACTCCGAAAATTTGTAAAACCTTTTTCATTTTTATTAGTAATTTATTTTTAATTAAAATTTTCAATATCCTTTTTTTATATATTGATGAAAATAATCCCTAAAACGTTGCAAGGATTTTTGTTTTTTTTATAAAATTAAATATCTTTACAAAAATTTAAGTTTATCGATGAAAATGTCTATTCTAATTACCGGTGCAAAAGGGCAATTGGGCTGTGAGTTGCAGCAATTGATTCCGCTTTATCCGCAGTTTCATTTTATTTCTACCGATATTGATAGCCTTGATTTATGCGACAAGAAAGCCATCGAATCATTTTTGGATAAGAATCGTGTGGATTATATAATCAACTGTGCTGCATATACGGCAGTGGACGATGCCGAAGACGATGCAGACTCATGTTATCAAATCAACTGCGATGCCATTCAAAACTTGGCAGGGGCCGCTTGCGGGAAAGCCAAAATCATTCATATTTCTACAGACTACGTTTTCGACGGAAAAGCGAGCAGGCCGCTTCAGGAGACAGACGAAACTAACCCGCAATCGGTCTATGGAAAGAGTAAGTTGGAAGGTGAGCAAATTCTGTTGAAATCTGCTCCCTGCAGTATCATCGTTCGCACATCCTGGCTGTATTCTCCTTTCGGGAATAATTTTGCAAAAACCATGATTCGCTTGGGAAAAGAGAAAGAAGCCCTGTATATTGTAAATGACCAAATAGGAACGCCAACCTATGCTGCCGATTTGGCAAAAGCGCTTTTACATATTATCGTAGAGAGTGAAAAGAGGAATACGTTTCCATCCGGTATCTATCATTACAGCAACGAAGGCGCTTGTTCATGGTATGACTTTTGTTTAAAGATTCATGAATTGGCAGGTATCACAACCTGTAAAGTTTATCCGATTTCCACTACCGCATACCCTACCAAAGCTGCCCGGCCTCTTTACAGTGTGTTGGATAAAACCAAAATAAGAGAGACGTTCCTCTTAATGGTTCCTCATTGGGAAGAAAGTTTGAAAAGCTCCTTTAATCAGTTTGTTATAAACGGATAAAACAAATAATAGCGTCTTGTTTTAGAAATCAATTTCTAAGTAAGCGCTTTTATTCCCTGATGTCCAATCCGGGCCATTTTGAAGCAACCGGACAGCTTCCCTGTCGGCTGTTTGATTCAAGGATCGAAAAACCGAAATATCAACCGGACGCCCGTTTTCGTTTATCTTAAACAGAAGAATCACTTTGCCGTGCTGTCTTTCACCGACATCATTCGCTAAGGTATTGCGATTTCTGTTAATATAGTCGTTATATGCCTGATCTCCACCAGCCGGTTTTGGCGTTTGATCTATGTTGTCGTTTGTCGCCTTTACGTCAGGTGTATATTCATCACCGGGTCGCCTTGAAAGGAACCTTTGCGTCTCACTATCCGAAAGGGTATAGTTGTACGGCTCATTCTGTCTTTGGTACGAAAAATATTGTTGTTCCTCTTCGTATCTTCTTCTGTTTACCTGTTGAACCGCAGGCTCCTCCTTTGCGGCAGCTAATCTTGCCGGTTGTTCGGTTACCTCAACGTCAATTTCTGTGACATTGGGAGCAGGCACTGCTTCATTCACTTCCACCCGCGTCGAACCCGACGCAGTTAAACTGTCAATCATATGGCTTAGAGTTACCGAATCGGTAGTGTGATTTACAGCATGCGTCACTCCATCTTCAGGGAAATCGGTTTTAAAGTCAAAATCAGACATGAAGAAAAAAATACTCAAAACAATAATTAACAATGCACATGCTGCTATGCCCCACAATTGAAGATAGAGAGATTTTCTTCTCGTTCGTTTTTTAACTTGTTTCCGGAGTTTTTTCAGGTAATGAACCGGACGGTCGTCTTCAAGGTCGTATCCGTCAATTGCATCCTGCAAAAACGGATCACTCATAGCCTTCCTTTCTAACCTACGCGCCTTTTTTCCGTAACGTTCACCTTTTATGTAGCCCTCTATACTCATTGATTATTATTATCATAATAAGTTTTCAACTGTCGTTTTCCGTTCTGAATGTAGCTCTTAACATTTTTCAATGTATAACCTGTTTTATTAACAATTTCGGCGTATGATAATTCATCCGTGAAAAAATAAGCAAGACTTACTTGTTGCCGTTCGGGAAGCTTATTTAGACATTCCGTCAATGTCGCTGTTTGTTCGTTGTCATCTTTCCCCTCTAACAAAAGCATAATATCCTCAAAATCCGTAGCATCATCATTGAAATCCGTCATAACTCGGTGTTCTTCATTTTGCAGAACTTGAAAGCAATGACTTTTAACTACATTGTAAATCCAAGGTCGAAATAGCTCTATTGCAAAATCTGAAATAGTATAAAGCAAATCATCGAAAAGTTGCATAACAGCCTCTCCTGCTTTGGTGGAATCTTTCAGATATTTTAGACAAACGCCATAGATGAGCGGAAGATAACGAATGAACAACTCTTCTATGTACATTTTTTTTCCGGACTCTTTATACGATAATAAAAGCTCTTCGTCCGACAGTTGCGATATGGAGTTATTTTTTAGCAAAGTATATTTTTTTTACAAAAGTATAAAATAATTTGAAAAAATATATATTTTTAGTAAAAAAATCAGTTAAAATAGAAAAAATCAAATCTTTCCTACTGCATATGGTGGATAAATTCGAATATAGAAATTACAGTTTCACAGTTTTTGATTTTCCCTTCTTCGTTTCGTTGTGGAAACGATCGACGGAAGTAACCACATATTTATATTTCATCGTTCCTTTTTCGTAAGGTAAGAGGAATGATGTTTTATTTGTTACGGTAACAATTTTCGATGGGTCGTTCAACTGGGTTTTCTCTTTGTCTTTGAATCGGTAAACAACATAATACTGCGCTTTCTCCGGATCTCTCGGGTCACCGTTTCGTTGCCAATGTAAAAAATAACCATTCGGAGTCCATTCGGCTTTCAACGATTTCACGTCTTTGGGCGCTTTCTTATGCAGAAACGAGTATGCCGGAATCAAAGCAGGATAAGTTTGATAGTTATTCCGCAGACTATCGGCAATCCCGTCGCTGTTTCCGATTAGGGAATATCCCGACCACCAACAAGTTCCGTCAATCATGGGAAGCGTTCGTTCCAACTGTTTTTTTCGAGGCAGCTGATTTTTTTCAGGAGTTTGCAGATCGGGGAATCTCATGGTACGCTCCACATCCTGACCGATATAGAGTTGACTTTTACTTCGCTGCTGTTTACTCCACCAACGAATGAGCGTCTCGTAGTCGGCAGCCTGATGTCCTATTTCCCAATAAACTTGCGGAATGCAATAATCGATCCATCCTTTTTGCATCCACAACAGAACGTCGGCATAAAGGTCGTCGTAATTCTGAAGACCATTGGTGTCGCTTCCTGAGCCATCGGGTGTACTCTTTTTGTTCCTGTAAATGCCAAACGGACTGATTCCAAACCGTATCCAGGGTTTGGTCGACACAATCGTATGTCTGATTTGCTCAATAAGTTGGTTTACATTATTCCTGCGCCAGTCGTCAATTTGGTTGGAAGAAAACCCCTGTTGCGGGGCATATCTTCTAAAACTGTTTTCATCAGGGAATTGCTCTCCGGCAATGGGGTAGGGATAAAAATAGTCGTCCATATGTATTGCGTCCACGTCGTAACGGCTGATGATGTCTTTCACCACTTTGCATATCCAACTCCGGTTTTCCGGTAAGCCGGGGTCGAAAAATAATTGTTTGCCGTATCTCAAAAACCGTTCCGGATATTGATAATATAAATGGGTATCACACAGGACATCATTGTCCGAAGCAGTCACTCTGTAAGGGTTCATCCAGGCATGGAACTCCATTACCCTTTTATGCGACTCTTGAATAACAAATGCCATCGGATCGAAATCCACGTCTGGCGCATTTCCTTGTTTTCCTGTTAGATAACGGCTCCAAGGTTCTATTTCCGAGTAATAAAAAGCATCGGCTGCCGGACGAACCTGAAAGATTACGGCATTCACACGGACAGATTGAAGACTGTCGAGTAAGTCAATAAAATATAATTTCATCTCCTGAGAAGACATGTTTTGGTACTGATTCTGACCGATAACATGAATCCATGCACCTCGAAATTCCCGCTTGGGCGCCGGTTGTGAAAATACGGATAGAGAATAGATAACGACAAGTAATAAAAATATGGTACGTTTCACTTTTTACTTACAATTATGTATAGATACACAATTGCAAATGTAGATGAAATTTCTCATATTTCATACAGACGAATAAAAATTATTACGGATTGTTTTGTTCCGCAAGTTTTATAAATCTACTTAAGACAGGCTGAAAAGTAAAAAAGCGACTGTTCCCTGATAATCGAAAAACAGTCGCTTCCTTTTACGAAAGACGTAAGAATTTACTCATTTTTAATCATCATATGGATGATAAATGAGCCATATTTCCCCTTTAATAACCCTTACTTCCCACCAAGCACCTCCGTAGATGTTTTGCATCTCTTCTTTACTCAGTTCTTTTACATTCACCTGTTTCATAATTATAGATTTTTATATTGTTAAACGTTCTGCAAAGAAATACGATTTTATTTTATTACTATGTTAATTAAGAGTTAATCTTTTGTTATTTCTTAATATTCTTAAAAAAATAATGTTTACCTTTGCTAATAATTAAATCATTTTTCAGACTTTCTGTTTTGATTTAGGCTGATATTGTAATGAAGTCCGCGTACAAAGATTGCACTAAAGAGCATGAATATTTTGCGGATTTCATCTGGCTACTAAAAGATAAATTATTTGTATGAAATTATTTAACCTTTTGCTAATGTTCGCAATAGCACTGATATGCTTGTTTTCTTTACAAGCTTTTTGGTTGTATTACACTTACCAACTACATTTGCAAAACATAGAAGAATCTGTAAACTCACTATATAATCAGACGATTGAAAAAGAATTAGATCAAAGATTTTATGAATTTAGTAAAAAAGTACAGGATGATTTATCGGACGCAGATATTCGTGTAGATTCTTTCAAAATTAGTTTTAGTGGTTTGGAAAGTGGTTTTGAGAGTAAAAGTGTTGTCTCTCAGCAGTTCGCTGTAATTCAACAGCTAATGATGACTAATAATAATCATTTTAATGTGGTTAAGGTTGATAGCATATTTTATTCCATGCTGCAATCAAAAAAATATCCTTTTAAATATCAGATTAATTACATAGATTCTGCCGGCAATATTCTATACTCGACCGGTCAGACAATAGACAAAGGATTCAAGACAAATGTTGTACCAATTATCAACGGAGAAAATACGTATGCAGTTGTCAAGATTACCGCACCGGTTGTATTTAAGAAAATGTTGGCTATTTTGATTGTTTCGGTCTTGATTTTCTTGTTCATTATTGCATGCTTAATTTATGAGGTGAAAATTTTTCTTAATCAACATTACATAAATCAGCTGCGGGAAAACTTTATACATGCCTTAACCCACGACATGAAAACACCGATAGCAACAATTCATTCGGCTTTGGTTCAGTTAGAAAAAGGAAACATGAATAACAATCCGGATATGCGGCAAAAATTTTCTGCTGTTGCCATTGAGCAAGCGCTTAACTTGCAGGCTACGGTTAACCGGATTTTAACACTCGCTTATATCGAAAAAAAACAATTAACATTGAACAAACAGGCCATCGATTTGCCGGCAATGATTCAGTCTTTGATTGACGAGTTTACCGTCAAATCCAATAAAACCATAACGTTTCAAACATTTTACGAATTAAATAACAGTGATATTTATGCCGATCCGTATTATTTAAATAGCGTTATAAGTAATTTGTTCGACAACGCCATCAAGTATTCCGGCGATTCGGTAAAGATAAAAATAGAGTGTACCTCCGAAGAAAAATACATAAATATCAGTGTGAAAGATAATGGATTTGGAATTTCAACGAGCGATCAGTTGAAAATATTCAAGCAATTTGAACGGGGCGCTGAAATAAAACGGAAGAGAATCAGTGGATTCGGGATAGGCTTGAATTATGTACAACAGGTAATCGAAGCACATGGAGGAACTGTTACGGCATTAAGTCAGGAAGGGGTCGGTAGCGAGTTTATCATTACTTTACTTACCTGTTAATTTATAATATCAATTGGCTATGGAAAAGATTAAATTGCTTTTTGTAGAAGATGATACTTCTTTCGCCTTTATAGTTAAAGGGAGTTTAGAGTTAACCGGAATTTATCAGGTAGAAACCGCATTCAATGGAAAAGAAGGTTTGGATGCCTATTATTCATTTAATCCTGACGTCATTGTCTCGGATATTGAAATGCCTGTGATGGACGGAATGGAAATGGTTTCACAAATCCGGAAAGTCAATGAAGTAGTTCCTATTTTGTTTGCAACCGGTCATACAAATGCGCAGTACGTTTTAGACGGATATAAACTCAATGTGGACAATTTCATTAAGAAGCCTTTTATACCGGAGGAATTAAATGCTCATATACAAGCCGTTTTGAAACGCTCCCGAATGTTGCCAAACGTAGATAATACAGGTGATATTTATATAGGAAATTTTATTTTCAATACGGATAAGCAGTATCTTCAATATAATGCTACAAAACAAAAACTAACTGCCCGTGAAACCAATATTTTGTATCGACTTTGCGAAAACAGGGAAAATGTGGTCAAACGAAGCGAACTTTTGGAGGAATTATGGGGAACAAACGATTTTTTCACATCAAGAAGTTTAGATGTGTATATCAATTCATTACGCAAGTACTTATCGCTTGACCCGAAAATCAATATCGAAACGATTCGAGGTAAGGGATTGGTACTTCATATTTCATAAATGCGTTTATTATCCTAATCAGCCAATAATTTACGGTATCTTACCCGTTTAGGTTCAACATTTCCCAATCGTAGCTTTTTATTTTCTTCATACTCGGAATAAGAACCTTCGAAAAAGAACACTTGCGAGTCACTTTCAAATGCAAGAATATGGGTACAGATCCGGTCGAGAAACCAGCGGTCGTGGGAAATCACAGCGGCGCAACCGGCAAAATTTTCCAATCCTTCTTCCAACGCTCGCAATGTATTGACATCAATGTCGTTGGTCGGCTCGTCCAATAAGAGCACATTCGCTTCCGATTTCAAGGTTAAAGCCAAATGTAATCGGTTTCTTTCTCCGCCGGATAAGATGCCGCATTTCTTTTCCTGATCTGCTCCCGAAAAGTTAAACCGTCCCAAGTATGCCCGCGCATTGACTTCTTTTCCTCCTACCCTAATGAACTCCATCCCATCGGAAACAACCTGATATACGGTTTTCTCAGGGTCAATGGCTGTGTGACTTTGATCGACATAACCTATTTTTACGGTTTCCCCTACTTCAAATATTCCTTTATCCGGTTTCTCCATTCCCATAATCAAACGGAAAAGTGTTGTTTTGCCGGCTCCGTTGGGACCGATGATTCCGACAATGCCATTGGGAGGTAACATAAAATTCAAGTCTTCATACAATAATTTATCTCCAAAAGATTTGGCGACATGGATGGATTCAATGACTTTCTTCCCCAGTCGAGGACCGTTAGGAATGAAGATTTCCAATTTTTCTTCCCGTTCCTTAATATCTTGATTCAGTAATTGTTCATACGAATTTAACCGCGCTTTTCCTTTGGCATGTCTGGCTTTGGGCGCCATTCGCGACCATTCTAATTCGCGTTCCAAAGTTTTCCGCCGTTTACTTGCTTGCTTTTCCTCCTGAGCCATCCGAAGTGTTTTCTGTTCTAACCACGATGTGTAATTGCCTTTCCATGGGATACCTTCTCCCCTGTCTAATTCAAGAATCCAACCGGCAACATGGTCTAAGAAATACCGGTCGTGGGTGATACAAATCACGGTTCCGGCGTACTGTTGCAAATGTTGCTCTAACCAGTCAATCGATTCCGCATCCAAATGATTTGTAGGTTCATCCAACAAGAGAATATCGGGTTGGCGTAACAACAACCGGCACAAAGCCACCCTGCGCCGCTCGCCTCCGGAAAGCGTTCCGACGATTTGCTCCTCAGGCGGACAACGCAACGCATCCATCGCGCGCTCCAATTTACTATCAATGTTCCAAGCATCAGTAGCATCAATTTTATCTTGCAATTCTGCTTGACGGGAAAAAAGCTTGTCCATCTTGTCCGCATCTTCATAATATTCGGGAAGACCAAACATTTCGTTGATGGCTTCATATTCTTTCAATACATCCATTATTTCCTGAACACCCTCCTGTACGATTTCTTTTACTGTCTTCGTATCGTCCAATTGAGGTTCCTGTTCCAACAGACCAATCGAATACCCCGTAGAAAAAACAACTTCTCCCTGATATTCTTTTTCAACTCCTGCAATAATCTTTAATAAAGTTGACTTTCCGGAACCGTTCAGACCAATAATCCCGATTTTTGCTCCATAATAAAATGAAAGATAAATATCTTTAAGCACTTGTTTGTGTGGAGGAAAAGTTTTATTCACTCCCACCATGGAAAATATAATTTTCTTATCGTCAGCCATAATACGTTAATTGATTTAATTTATTTGCAAAGATAAAAAAAAAATCCTACCTTTGCACCCGCGTTTCAAAAAAACGCTACAAGGATTCATTAGCTCAGCAGGTAGAGCACATCCCTTTTAAGGATGGGGTCCTGGGTTCGAGCCCCAGATGGATCACTTAAACTGTTCATACTTTGAAAAAGCCTGTAAATTTCAACATTTACAGGCTTTTTTCTTACTTGTTCAACAACAGACTGCGATTATTTGCCAAACAAGTCAGGGATTATCACAATTCACGAATCCAGATATTTCGGAAACTAATTGGTTCGCTGGGGTCGCCATGCGATTGCAGGCGGATAGGTCCTTTTCCGTGGGGTTCTACCTTTGGAAAGCCGATGTATTCGGTTGTCCCGATAATTGTCGTGTTGTTTTGCACAAGTACTCCGTTGTGAATAACGGTTACGGTGGGATAGCTGCGATACCTGCCGTCTTCCGTGAAAGTAGGCGCCGTGTAGATAATATCGTACACATTCCATTCCCCCGGTTTACGCATGGCATTGACTAAGGGAGGGGATTGTTTGTAAACGCTGGCAGCTTGTCCGTTCACGTATGTCTTACTGTTATAACTATCTAATATTTGTATTTCATACTTATCTTGCATGAAAATACCGCTGTTACCTCTCGCTTGACTTTCACCCGTAATGTTTTCCGGAATTTTCCATTCGATATGTAACTGATAGTCGCCAAATTCCTGCTTAGTCAGAATGTCCCCTGTTCTTTTATCGACTGTAAACACTCCGTCATGAACAGTCCATCGCGCTTCCCCACCTGCCCTACTTCCTGATTTCCATTGGGAAAGGTCTTTGCCGTCGAATAGAATAATAGCATCCGAAGGAGGGGAAATAAAAGCATTACTTGTTGTATTTCCCGGAGTTACAATTTTAGGTTGCGGAGTCCAATATTCCGACATCCCTGGTCTCATGGTTTCTTGCTTCGGATATTCTTCCTGAGCGTTTACTTGAAGAAGCGGCAAGCAAGTAAATAGCACCGCAAATGATACGATTGTTATACATTTCTTTTTCATGATAAATTGTATTAAAAATTAATTAGTCATTATTAATCAGCCGTTGATTTTCGCACTTCATCACCTTTCCGGGGAAATCCTGTACCCATTGATAGTTGTGAGTAGTCATAACAACGGCTGTTCCGGTTTTGCTGATGTCGTGCAGAAGTTGTACGATTTGACAACCGGTTTCCGGATCCAAATTTCCGGTGGGTTCGTCCGCTAAAATCAATTCGGGAGAATTGAGAAGCGCGCGGGCAATAACAATGCGTTGCTGTTCGCCGCCGGACAGTTCGTGTGGGAATTTGTAGTGTTTATTCGACATGCCCACTTGTTCTAAAACAATTTGCAAACGTTGTTCCATGGCAATCCTGTCTTTCCATCCGGTAGCTTTCAGAACAAATAACAGGTTTTTATAAACCGACCGGTCGGTCAGTAACTGAAAATCCTGAAAAACAATTCCGACTTTCCTGCGCAGGAAAGGGATTTGTTTTCTCTTTATCTTACGAATGTCGTAATCAAAAACAAAAGCTGTTCCTTCACTGATACTCATTTCACAATAAATGGTTTCCAACAGGGAACTTTTTCCCGATCCGACTTTACCTATAACATAGAGAAATTCGCCTTTGTTCAAGGAAAAATTAACGTCTTTCAAAATTACGTTTTCGTTTTTTCTAATTTCTACGTTTTTATAGTTTATCAGTTCCATTTTCTTTAGTTACAAGTTACGAGTTATAAGTTACAAGTTACGGGTGACAAGGGATTAGCATTTGTGTCTCTTTTTTAGTTCATTTGCTAAATCTTCTATCCGGTAGCCTTTATATGTTAAGAGAACAATTAAATGGTAAAACAAATCGGAGGCTTCGTATAACAACCGCTCATCATCACCTTTTACCGCTTCGATGATGGTTTCAACAGCCTCTTCTCCTACTTTTTGCGCTATTAGCTCAATGCCTTTGGTAAAAAGCGAAGTAGTATAGGAGTTCTCCGGCATTTCCTGACGGCGTCTAACAATAAAATCCTGTAAGTGTTTTAAAAACAGAATATCTTCTTCGTTTTTTCCTTGAAAACTATTGTCGTTTCTTTTCATTTTTTGTGACGGGTGACGAGTGATGGGTAACGGGTGGCTTTTTACTCGTCACCCGTTCCCTGTCACTTGTCACTTTACATTTATTCCTTCATTCCTTAAATACAATTTCAATTCGGGAATTAAAATTTCACCGAAGTGAAAGACGCTGGCGGCTAATGCAGCATCCGCTTTACCTTTGATGAAAGCATCCCGAAAGTCTTCTTTTGTACCTGCGCCTCCCGAAGCAATCACCGGAATGTTAAGAGAATCGGACAAGGCGCATAAAGCCTCATTCGGATAACCGGTTTTCATGCCATCGTGTTTTATACTCGTAAACAGGATTTCACCGGCGCCTCTGCTTTCCGCTTCTTTTGCCCAAGAAACCAATTCTTTATCCGTTGGAATCCTGCCTCCATCCAAATAGCAAATCCATTGGCCGTTGATTTGATCACCATCAATCGCTACCACACAGACCTGTGAGCCGAAACGATTGGCAATTTCTTCTATCAAAACCGGATTACGTATTGCTGCCGAATTGATGGACACTTTGTTTGCACCGGCATTCAACAGGGCTTCGACGTCAGCCAATTCTTTGATGCCACCGCCAACCGTAAATGGGATGTCGATGTTGGCTGCGACACGTCGCGCTAATTCTACGAAAGTCTTCCTGCCTTCGTAAGTAGCGGTTATGTCCAAAAATACTAATTCGTCGGCACCTTGATCACTGTATTGCTTTCCCATCTCAACGGGGTCTCCGGCGTCTCTGAAATTCACAAAATTAATTCCTTTGACCGTTTTCCCGTCCTTAACATCCAAACAGGGGATGATACGCTTAAGTAACATATTTTTAATTTTTAATTTTTAATTCTTTTAAACTAATTCGGCCTTCATAAATGGCTTTTCCGATAATCACTCCCGGAATGTTTGCTTCCTCTAACTGCTTGATGTCATCCATACAACCAATTCCTCCACTGGCAATCAAGTGAATATCTGGATTTTGTTCCCTGATTTTCCGGTAGAGTTCCACATTCGGTCCTTCTAACATACCGTCTTTACTGATGTCGGTACAAATCACTTTTGAAATGCCTTGTTTCTGCCATTTATCAATAAACAAAAAAACATCTTCTTCCGTATTTTCCGTCCATCCACTCACCGCAATCCGGTTATTTCGACAATCAGCTCCCAGAATAATGGATTCTCTGCCGAATTTATCAATCCAAGTTTGAAATATTTCCGGATTTTTTACGGCAATACTTCCTCCGGTTACCATTTTTGCGCCACTATTGAAAGCAATCCGTAAATCATCATCCGATTTCAATCCTCCGCCGAAATCAATAATCAGAGATGTGCGGGACGCAATTTTTTCCAAAACCCGGTAATTGATAATCCGGTTAGCTTTAGCCCCATCAAGATCTACCAAATGCAGTCGAAACAAGCCATGGTCTTCGAATCGTTTGGCTACTTCCGAAGGATCTTCGTTATAGACCTTTTTTTGACCGTAGTCTCCTTGTGAAAGCCTGACGCATTTTCCATCCAATATATCAAGCGCAGGAATAATTTCAATCATTTTAGAAAATCAATGGTAAGCGGATATTTCCATGTTTCTCCGTTATTGGCTTTAACTGTTGCGATAATGACAAACACAATTTGTAGTATCCCAAGCATAATTAACATGGGAATTCCAATAACTATGCAACAAAGAACGACCGAAATAGCATAGTATATGAACATACTTATCATAAAATTGATGATATGTTTACCTGTTGCATCGACTTTGGCGTTGTATTTTTTATTCAACAGCCAAAGTACAACCGGCATGGCAAATCCGAACCCCGGTACGATGATTCCGGCGAATTGGGATACGTGCATCAAGGCAATGTAGGAATTTTCCGACAAACCAAACAGCGGATCCGAGTTTGTATCCTGTGGATTTTCTGCCCGATTGAAAAATCTTTCTTTTTCTTTCTGATACTCTTCCTCAGAGATAGCACCATTTCTCCTTAATTCGTCTAATGTTTTCAAATCGTCGTAGTTCACGTTGATGTATATTTTAGGGTTAATCTATTTTGCAAAAGCAACCGCCCGTGTTTCACGGATAACCGTGATTTTCACCTGCCCGGGATAAGTCATTTCGTCCTGAATTTTCTTGGCTAAATCGTTTGAAAGGCTTTCCGCCTCCACATCATTGATGCGGTCTGCTCCGACGATGACACGCAATTCTCGACCGGCTTGAATAGCATATGTCTTTACTACTCCCGGATACGAAAGCGCTAATCGTTCCAAATCATTCAACCGTTTAATGTAGGCTTCGACAATTTCTCTTCGTGCGCCCGGTCGGGCACCGGAGATGGCATCACAAACCTGAACAATCGGCGCCAAAAGGCTTGTCATTTCGGCTTCGTCGTGATGTGCTCCGATGGCGTTCGCAATATCCGGTTTTTCCTTGTATTTTTCGGCTAATTGCATTCCCAAAATAGCATGTGGCAATTCCGGTTCATCATCGGGAACTTTTCCAATATCGTGCAGTAATCCGGCTCTTTTGGCTTTTTTGGGATTCAATCCCAATTCGGTAGCCATGATTGCACACAGGTTCGCCGTTTCACGAGAATGTTGCAAGAGATTCTGACCATAGGAAGAACGGTATTTCATCCGTCCTATCATACGTATCAATTCGGGGTGGAGTCCGTGAATACCCAAATCGATTGTTGTTCGCTTTCCTGTTTCTATGATTTCGTCTTCGACTTGTTTACGTACTTTGATTACAATTTCCTCGATACGTGCAGGATGAATACGTCCGTCCTGTACCAATTGATGTAATGCTAATCGTGCTACTTCACGTCTAACCGGATCGAATCCGGACAAGATGATGGCTTCCGGTGTGTCATCGACAATGATTTCTATTCCGGTTGCTGCTTCCAATGCTCGGATATTCCTTCCTTCCCTGCCGATAATCCTTCCCTTGATTTCGTCTGATTCGATATGAAAGACAGTGATTGCATTTTCAATCGCCGTTTCCGTTGCCAATCGCTGTATGGATTGTACGACAATCTTTTTCGCTTCTTTGTTAGCGGTCATTTTCGCCTCTTCCATTACCTCATTGATGAATGCTGCCGCAGAAGTTTGCGCCTCCTCTTTCAAAGATTGCGCCAATCGTTCTTTGGCTTCTTCAGCCGACAAGCCGGAAAGCGCTTCAAGCCGCTCGATTTCCATTTTATGGACTTTTCCCAATTCCTGTTTTTTCTTTTCAATGACTTCCAATTGGTTTTCAATATTTTCCCGAATGGCTTCCACTTCTGTCCTCCGTTTGTGCAGCTCGTCTTGTCTTTGATTCAAAGACATTTCACGCTGTTTTTGTCTTGTTTCCTGCTGTTGAATCTTAGAATTTCGAATATTCACCTGTTTTTCCAAATCGGCTTTCAGCGTAATAAATTTCTCTTTTACTTCCAACAGTTTGTCTTTCTTAATCGTTTCCGCCTCTTTTTGGGCGTCTTCAATGATTTGCTTACTTTTTGATGAACTCATTTGATTCAAAAAAAACCAAGTAGCGCCTCCTCCTGTTACCAAGCAAACAAATCCCGTAATTATTGTTGTTACCATTATTTATACCTATTAGTTTATACTGTATATTCTATCAAAAAAAAACCATCTGTGAAGCCTCCGACGAAACCTGTCATCCCGCGCTTGGCGCAAAATCCCTTTTATCAGGAACTTGCGGGTCAAGCCTGCAATGACAGCCATCTTTGAACAGCTTCAAGATAGTGCGAAATTGAAAATAAAAACAACTGAATGGTTCAGGCGACTGAATCAAGTTGACTGAAGATATTCTTCCAATTCTTTGTTTAACAATTCGATTCTCTCCAACATGGGCGATGTATCTTCTCTTTGTCTCAGTAACAGATTTTCGACCGAAATATGAATAGCGGTCATTGTTAATAAATCCTTCAACTCAAGTTTAGTTCCCGAAAACCGTGAACTGTATTGAAGTATTTTATCATTAATGGCCGTTGCGGCTTTCCTGAATAATCCCTCTTCTGATCGTTTACAAAAAATCGGATATACTTTGTCTGCAACTCTCAATTGTATTTTAAATTCGTCGTTATCGGGCATCTGATTTTATTCATTTAATAAAGCGATGCACTTATCTACATCTCGCACTAATCTGGATAATCTGTTTTTTGTGGCCTTAAAATCATCCCTGCTTACTGAGATCATTCGTGCCACTTTCAGATTATCGTATTTAAACTGTAACTGTGTATTCTCTTCTCTTAAAGAATCATTCGCGCTTTCCTGTTCGGCAAGCTTCAACTGCAAACCGGCATTTTCTTCTTTCAGTTTATCACACAAAAAAAGCGTTTGACGAACCCGAACTTCAAAATTCCGTATGATTTTTAGCTGTTCTTCGGTCATAAATTCAAAAAAATCCGTACAAAAATAAGTATTTATTATGATCTCACAAAGAAAACAGGAAATTTATTTCTATTCTTTAAAAGAAAGGGTGATTATAAATAGATCGAATTGTAACTTGTAACTCAGACAATCAACAACGAACTGTCGCCATAACTCAAAAAGCGAAAGTTGTTTGCCAAAGCATAATCGTATATTTCCCGCCACTTGCCCCCCACAAATGCGGAAATCAACAGAAGCAATGTGCTTTTCGGCTGATGAAAATTGGTAATTATCCCGTTAACTGTCTTGAACGAATATCCGGGAGCAATCAGAATCTGCGTGTGTGTAGTCAGTGTTTCCAAGTGCATTCTTTCCATGTAGTTCAATACATTTTTCAAGGCGTCCGAAACAGGGAGTATGGTTCGGTCTTCCCTTTCCGGATAAGGCATCCATTGACCAATCGTTAGTTTTTCAGGACTCGTATCGGGATTTTTTTTCAAAGCGACCCCCATGTAATATAGACTTTCCAAAGTACGCACTGAAGTAGTCCCTACGGCAAAGATCTGTCCTTCCTTTTTTATCAATTGCTCGATGGTCGTTTTTTTTACCGAAAACCATTCCGAATGCATATCATGTCCAGCCAATGTTTTTGATTTTACCGGTTTGAAAGTGCCGGCGCCTACGTGCAAAGTTAATTCCTCCCGCTCTATGTTCTTCTCTTTCAAGGATTGAAAAACCACATCAGTAAAGTGTAAACCGGCAGTAGGAGCAGCTACAGAACCTTTTATTTTGGAATAAATGGTCTGATAAGTTTCCCTGTCGCTTGTCTCCGTTTTTCTATTCAAGTAAGGCGGTATAGGCAATTCCCCACACTTTTCCAACACATCGGCAAATGTCCAATTAGGATTATCCCACTCAAAACGGATGAGATGCGTTTCTTCCTCACGGCTTATCCTTTCCGCCGTGAGTCGTACATCAAGTGTTGAATGTGATAGTTTCCCCTCTTTCCATCGCTTGGAATTTCCAACCATGCAAGACCATGTGCAGGACTGGTTTTGGGCAAATATTTGAGAATAATCCGCCGGTTCTTTTGGTGCCAAACAGAAAATCTCAACAGGTGTTCCGGTTTGTTTTCTGAAAATCAACCGCGCCTGTATAACTTTGGTGTTGTTGAAAACGAGTAAGGTATTTTCAGGGATAAATTCCCCTATATTTTGGAATAGACTTTCGATGACCTGTCCGTTTCTCCAAACCAATAATTTGGATTTGTCCCGCGCTTGCAAAGGATATTTAGCAATCCTATCGCCGGGAAGTTCGTAATTATAACTGTCGATGAAAATATCCCGTACGTTTATCATTTCAAAGAAATATCATTGGAACTGTTATACAAAAGAGAGATACTTAAGACTTTAATATTTAATTTGATGAAATCAGCAAAATATTCAATCAAAATACTCAAAAAATATTTCGTACAAAGTTAATCATCTTTGTTATAATTGATGGTTAAATTAACTAAAAAAGAACAATTTCTACTTCGAATATATTACTTTTGTGCGATTAATAAAATCCCAATGTTTCCGATAGAAATTAAAAACGTTTTCAAATCATTCAAAGAGGTGCGGGCAGTACGCGGCATATCGCTGACCATACAATCCGGAGAGTTTGTCGCCCTGTTGGGTCCGAACGGCGCCGGCAAAACAACCATGGTCGAGATGATGGAGGGATTGCGAAAACCGGACAGCGGTGAAATTTTGATATTGGGAAAAACTTGGGAAAAACACGAGAAAGAACTGCGTAAAATAATCGGTTTATCCTTGCAGGAGACACGCTTCTCCGAAAAACTTTCCGTTCGTGAAACCCTGCGGCTTTTTGCCGGTTTTTTTGAAATGGGCGTTCCCCGTGTGGACGAAGTAATCGGATTGACCGGTTTGGAAGCGAAACAAAAATCAATGGTAGGAACGCTTTCAGGCGGGCAGCGCCAGCGTTTGGCTTTAGCAGTCGCTCTTTTGAATGATCCGAAAATCCTGTTTTTAGACGAGCCTACCACCGGATTAGACCCACATTCGCGGTTCGATTTTTGGAATATTTTGAAAACGCTGAAAACAAAAGGGGAAACAACTTTGATTCTCACCACACATTATATGGAAGAAGCCGAATCGTTGTGCGACCGCATAATTATTATAGATGAAGGCGTGATACTGAAGGAAGGAAAATTGGCGGATTTGTTGGACGAAAACGCCCGTAATTTAGATGAGTTGTTTATAAACCTCACCGGTAAAACCCTGCGTGAAGACGCAAATGCAAATGATGAATTGTCAATACCCCAAATACATATTGTATAAAGTACAATAAGGGAATGGGGTCCCCGCAAGGAGAACAATATGCATAACCCCGCTATGTCGAGTTAGCAGCAAGCGTCCACGCTTGCAAAAAAAAGACGTATAGAGAGATTAAAGGGTGCAAGGGAAAACGGGCTGAAAGCCCGACTTATACCAGCCCAACGCATCACGTTGGGGCACAAGGGGGATTGCGGGTCAAACCCGCGATGACAGCAGAATGCATCGTTTTGACAAAAGATTTTTCGAGCATAAAAGAATTTTTATATCTTTGCGGAAAATTTTCGAGTATGGAAGAAAAATTTAATTTAATCAGAAAATATAATTTTTGGGACGGAAAAATTCCCGAACACGGTTATTATCGTGCCGATTACGCTGATAAAATTTTTGCATATACAGGCAGTCGTCTTATTAAAGTGCTGATTGGACAAAGACGCACAGGCAAAAGTTATATCTTGCGGCAGTTGACTCACAAGTTGATTGACAACAACGTTGAAAGAAAAAATATTTTATATATCAATAAGGAATATACCGACTTTGACTTTATTGCCAATTATTCTGACCTTGATGATTTAGTGAAATTTTACAAAAATCAATTAAATATTTCGGGAAAGATCTACCTTTTTATAGACGAAATTCAAAATATTACAGGCTGGGAACATTTTGTAAATTCTTATTCACAAGATTTTGTCGATGAGTACGAAATTTTTATTTCCGGATCAAATTCAAAGATGCTTTCGGGCGAGTTGGCAACATTGCTTTCGGGACGTTATGTGAAATTTGAGATTTTTCCGTTCAGTTTTTCCGAATATTTGGGTATTTTGAAGAAAGAAAACACAAGACAAAATTTTATTGAATACACGGAAAGCGGCGGTTTGCCCGAACTTTTCAATCTGCCCAATGATGAAATCAAGCGAAATTATGTTTCTGCAATAAAAGATACTGTTTTTTTGCGCGATATAATTCAGCGTTACAGCATAAAAGAGCCAAAACTTTTGGAAGATATTTTTGTGTTTTTGGTAAATAACGCTGCAAATTTGGTGTCAATTACAAATATTGTCAATTATTTCAAAAATTTGGGACGAAAAACCACTTACGACACAATTTCTGCTTATATTGGTTATATGGAAGATTCATTTTTGGTGCATAAATCGGAACGTTACGACATTCGCGGTAAAGACACGCTTTCGGGAAATTCCAAATATTATATCAACGATTTGGCCTACAAAAATTATCTTTATACCGGTTTTGGTTATGGAATTGGCTATAAATTAGAAAATCTTGTGTATCTCAACTTGAAACGAGCAGGTTTCAACGTTTATACAGGCGTTTTTCGAGATAAGGAAGTTGACTTTGTTGCTTTGAAAGATGATAAAATTTTGTATGTACAAGTAACCTATTTGATGATTGACGAAAAAACAATCGAACGGGAATATTCACCGCTTGAGTCAATTGCGGACAACTATGAAAAAATAGTAGTTTCGCTTGATGATATATCATTTCCGCAAAAAAATGGTATAAAGCACGAACAGATTTGGAAGTTTCATCCGTAAAAACACAATGACGTCATAAGATAATTGAAATAATATCCATCATGAACAGACGAACTTTCATCAAAACTTCCTCTGGTGTAATTAGCCTCTTGTCAGGTACTGCATTTTGGTCATGCAACAACGCTTTTCCTGTTCGTTTCGGCTTGATCACCGATATTCATTATGCAGATCGGCCTCATCTTGGAAGCCGTTATTACAGCCAGTCCAAACAAAAATTGCTGGAAGCTGTTCATGTATTCAACAATAGTAACCTTGATTTTATCATCGAACTGGGCGACTATAAAGATCAGGATGAACCACCCGAAAAATCGCGTACACTTGTATTTCTGGATGAAATAGAAACTGTTATGCGCCGGTTTAACGGGCCTGTCTACCATGTGCTGGGGAATCATGACATGGACAGCATTTCAAAACAGGATTTTCTGGCACACACCAAAAATCATGGAACGGCCGAAGGAAAAAGTTATTATTCGTTTGTGTACCACAAAATGAAATTTATTGTGTTGGATGCAAACTATAATGAAGACGGATCGGATTACGATTCAGGCAATTTCGACTGGACGAGCGCTCAAATACCAGATAGTCAGATACAATGGCTCAAAAACGAATTAGCCGAAAGTAACGATCCGGTTTTTGTCTTTGTGCATCAGTTACTCGACAGATTTTCCGGTGTACACGATTCCCTGTGTATCAGGAATGCAGGAGAGATTGTTGATATACTTGAAAAAAGTAACCGTGTGCAGGCTGTTTTTCAAGGACATCATCACGAGGGTAATTACAGTTATCGTAACGGAATCCATTATTTTACCATGAAGGCCGCCATTGAAGGCAGTATGCCCGAAAATAACAGTTTTGCCATAGTTGAAATCGACAGAGAATTGAATATTCATATCAAAGGTTTTTATAATTGTGAGGATCAATTTCTGACAAAATCAACGTGAAATTCAAATTTTATCAACATGAGATTCAAAATTTTATTAACAGTCTTTGCCATAGTTACAGGATACGGTGCAATTTTTGCACAGCAACCGGTACTACCTTCGCCGCAGCAGGTTTTGTGGCATGAAATGGAACAAATCATGTTCGTATGTATCGATCCTTGCACATGGCAAGGACGGGAATATGACAACCATTCTGTTCCCCTGAACCGGATAAATCCAACCAAACTTGATGTCAATCAATGGATTGATGCGGCAAAGTCATTTGATGCAAAAATGATTCTGTTTGTCGCCAAACACGTTGGTGGATTCTGCTGGTGGCAGACAGAAGCCTCCGATTACAGTATCAAAAATACGCCATACAAAAACGGCAGGGGCGATGTACTTGATGAATTAGCTAAAGCCTGTTTTGAGCGTGGTATAAAATTGGGTGTGTATATCTATCCTGGTGATGAAACTTGGGGCGCTTATAACGGCGGAGGTGGTAAAACCAGAGATCCGGCCAGGCAGGAAGCCTACAACCGGGTGTTGCGCAAACAGTGGGAAGAGGTATTGTCGCGTTACGGAAAACAGACAGTCGAACTGTGGTTTGACGGAAGTATTATTGTTCCGTTGGAGGATGTCGTTAAAAAATATGCGCCATCAGCTATTGTTTTTCAAGGGCCGTTTGCAAACATTCGCTGGGTGGGAAACGAGCGCGGCATTTGTCCGTATCCCAACTGGTACACAACCGAATCGGAAGACGCCCTTACCGGCGTGGCTACCGCCAAATACAGTAATCCCGACGGAGATACCTGGATGCCTGTGGAAGTGGATGTGCCGCTGAAAGACCATAATAAAGCCAAATTAAGTTGGGCTTGGGCGCCAGACGATGAGGAAAGCCTGCTCAGTGTGGACGAATTGATGAATATTTATTATCAGTCGGTAGGCAGGGGCGCCTTGTTGCTGCTCAATGCAGGACCGGACACAACCGGTCTTATTCCCGCCAAAGATATGGAAATATACCGGAAATTCGGCGAAGAAATAAGGCTGCGTTTCGGGAAAAGCATCGCCGAAACATCGGGAAACGGTCAAACCGTGGAATTGCATTTGAACAAACATGAAACCATTGATCATGTCATCATACAGGAAGATATTTCGTTTGGGCAAAGAGTGCGTCAATATGTCATTGAAGGCCGTACGAATAACCAATGGACGGTTCTTTCCAGAGGACTGTCTATAGGTCAGAAGCGGATTGAGTATTTCTCGTCTGTCAAAGTTGATGCTATTCGTTTGAAAGTGGTTGAGTCTACATTTACTCCTGTTATCAGGCGTTTTGCAGTATTCAATACAGGTATGGGAGAGGGTTCAGCGCGTTTACAGGGAGCAAAAATTGAAAAAAATATCGGAGAATTACAGATTTTATCCGATGGTCAGTTTGAGTTCGACTTGTCGTCGTTTATCTCTTTAGCAGAGATATATAATTTGCGGTTCAAAGCAGGCGACGACGTGATACGGCCAATACAGACATCGCTATGGTTACAGGGTGTTGAAGCGCCCGGGATTTCAACTCTCGAAGCCGATGGTACCGTTCGTTTTGCAATCACTGATCATCCCAACATGAAAAAGGGAAGCATTATCGTTAAGGGACGCTTTGTCAAAAAACCAGCAAAAGCTTATCAAATCTACCTCCAATAAAAAAAAAAAATTTTCTTTTTGCATAAACAATTAAAAAAAAAACAAAAATAAATAGTAAAAATCAAAAAAAAACAGCGCTCATCTGCATGAACAATTTTTTT
>Ga0082212_10002040_pt1 | contig 29692 bp, 26 predicted proteins | sample TergutNt197P3_FD_71548 | JGI IMG/M metagenome (GOLD analysis project Ga0082212, IMG submission 71548) | Neocapritermes taracua P3 segment gut microbial communities from Petit-Saut dam, French Guiana - Nt197 P3 | ecosystem: Host-associated > Arthropoda: Insects > Digestive system > Gut ...
TTTTCGCCGGCTAACACGTAGTCGGTTTTGGATGAGATGGAACTTACATTTTTACCGCCATGTTCTTCTATCATTTTTTTGATGTCGTCGCGGGGGATGGAGAACACGCCGCTCACCACGATGCTTTTGTCTTTCAGCGCTTCGGATTTTGCCTGATGCGCGGTTTCGTCCAATGCGAATTGAAGTCCGGCCTGCTTTAGCCGCTCAACAATACGCCGGTTGTCAGCACGACTGAAAAAGTCAATCACGCTGAAGGCAATGCGGTCGCCGATTTCGTCAACGGACGTCAGTTCTTCAAATGTAGCATTTGCTAATTTGTCGATTTCTTGGAAGTTCCGCGCCAACTTTTTGGCAATGGTTTCGCCTACGTAACGTATCCCGATGGCGTACAACGTCCGTTCAAACGGTACCTGTTTCGAGGTTTCGATACCGGTAAGGATTTTTTCCGCCGTTTTTTCCCTGAAACCTGTTTTTCTGGCAGTTCCTTCCTCATCGGTCACCACCTTTTCCAACCCGAACAGTTGCTCGTATTTCAGCGAATAGAGATCGGCTACATCGTGCACTAAACCTTTGTCATACAGCAATTCAATCTTTCCTTCGCCCAGACTGTCGATGTTCATAGCCCTACGGCTGATGAAATGCTCGATACGGCCTTTGATTTGCGGGGGACAGCCGTTTTCGTCAGGACAATACCACGCCGCTTCGCCTTCGTTGCGTTTCAGCTCGGCGTTACATTCGGGGCAATGGGTAACAAATTGCGTGGGTTGGCTGCCCTCCGGACGTTTGTCCATATTCACGCCAATTACTTTGGGAATGATTTCGCCGCCTTTTTCCACATATACGACGTCGTTCACGCGGATGTCGAGCAACTGTATCTGATCGGCGTTGTGCAGCGACGCCCGTTTAACGGTTGTTCCGGCAAGCCGTACAGGTTCGAGGTTAGCCACCGGCGTGACGGCGCCCGTGCGGCCTACCTGATACGAAATGGAGTTCAGCCGCGTTTCCACCCGTTCGGCAGGAAACTTGTAAGCCACAGCCCAACGCGGGCTTTTGGCGCGCATCCCAAGTTGGCGTTGTTGCGCAAGATTGTCCACCTTTATTACGATACCGTCAATGTCGAAAGGGAGTTGGTCGCGTTCGAGCGCCCATTTTTCAATAAATTGACGTACTTCTTCCATATTATTGCAAAGAGCGACGTATGGCGGTACCTTAAACCCCCACTCACGGGCTTTCTGCAGGTTTTCAAAATGCGATGTTGCAGGCAGATGCTCGCCCAGCATGTAGTAAAGAAAACAATCGAGCGAACGTTTGGCCACCTGCGCGGAATTTTGCATCTTCAACGTTCCCGATGCGGCGTTGCGCGGGTTGGCAAACGGCGTTTCTCCGATTTCGGCGCGTTCCTCGTTCAGTTTATTGAACACAGCGTGCGTCATCATGATTTCGCCGCGTATTTCAAACTCTTCCGGCCAGTCGTTGCCTTGCAGTTTGAGCGGAATGCTGCGGATAGTACGCACGTTGGCGGTTACGTCATCGCCCTGAATGCCGTCGCCGCGGGTAACGGCGCGTAGTAACTCGCCGTTGCGGTACGCGAGGCTGACGGACGCCCCGTCGTATTTCAGTTCGCACACGTAGCGGTAGCTTCCGGCAAGGTCTTTGCGAACACGTTCGTCGAAATCAGCTAATTCCGCCTCGCTGTATGTATTGCCCAGCGAAAGCATCTGGTATTTGTGCGCTACCTGTGTGAACTCCGCGTTGACGTCGCTCCCTACGCGCTGCGTGGGCGAGTTGGGGTCGGCAAATTCGGGGTGTTCCCGTTCGAGTTTTTCCAGTTCTTTGAGCATCATGTCATAATCATAGTCGCTAATCACAGGTTGCGACAGCACATAATACAAATGATTGTGCTTTTCAAGTTCTTTGCGTAAATCGGCGATGCGTTGCATATTTATAATGTATTACTAATTTATCTGCAAAATTACTAATGATGTGTGTTTTTATTTTTTGATTTTAAAAATGTGTCAAAGATACGGTTTCTTCATTTAATTTTCGCCAATCTCAGACTCCTATTCTTTTTTCAATTGCAGTTCCAGCAACGAAATATTATGCCGCATCTCTTTGGCGGCGTCTCTCGGAATACGTCCTGATTCAAGCATGATCTGGATATTGTCGCGTTCTGTCTGAAAACTGTGTGAAACAACGGACGCAAGAATTTCATTGTCCACCTCGCTGTGCTTCAGACTTCTCATATCTCTTTGATACATTGATATTCTAAATTCGTAATCCGTCATTATTTTTCGGATAGCGGGATTATCCTCCGTCAGGCTTATCTGCCTTAACTTTTCGAGTATAAACTGTATGTTGGTTTTCATGAGCGCGAACACATTGGCGCGTAATTCAAGGCGTTCTTTCATCCCTCCGGTACGATGAATGCGATGAAGAAAACGAATGAGATTTTTTTTGAAAACAAATTTCTTTTTCAAAAATTTATTCATGAAAGCATCAAGAATATCCAGATAATAATATGCTGTATATTCGTCTGTTTCGCCGCGTTCAATCATTTCGAGGATATTTTCTTTTTCCCATTCGCAAACGGTCATTCTCCATTTACGTTCGTCCTCGCGGTCAACGGGGCGATTGTTCTGTTTACGCTGCAATTCTACGCTACGACGGTGGTAATTGGCAATGACGATATCCGTTGCGACTTTGTTTTCGGGGGTTATCCGGCTTTTCAGTTCCGCTATCACATTTTGAAGTATTTCCAGATAGGCCTCATTTTCGGCAAATTCATCGACGCCTGCTTTCTTTTCAACGCAAAGCGGCAGAATAAAACTCGTGATGAGCAGCGATGTCACGATAACGCCGCCCGCAATCAGGATAATCAGGTCGCGCTCGGGAAAGGCTGTACCATCGCTCAAAAGGAACGGTATAGACATCACGCTGGCCAGCGTAACCGCTCCTCTTGCGCCCGAAAGGCTAAAAATAATACCTGCCCTGTACCTGCTGACGGGATATTCGGGGTCGTCAAAATTCTTTCTCTTAATGGTGGAAATCGACCAGACAAACCGCAAGAGTAAAAACAGCAGGGTAATGAGCAGAATATAAGCGACAATATTCCAAGTTGCAATCGAATAGTTTTGATTGATGGAGGTTAAAATTTGAGGAAGTTGCGTTCCCAAAATCACGAATACCAAGCCTTCGAGTGTGAATGTAAACATCGACCAGACGCTTTCGGAGGCAATGTTGAGATGAACCTTTTCGGGATTAAACTTGTCACGGTTGAACGAATGGGCAATGCCTGCCGCAAAAACCGCCAATACGCCGCTTACGCTCAATTCTTCGGCAACAAGGTAAATGACGAACGGAGTAAGTATTCCTAACAAAAGATACGCCGTAACATTTTCCATGCCTAACGAGCGTATCCATCGTACCAATAAATATTTGAGCCACGAGAGGAGTAATCCAACCGCAATTCCACCCAAACTGACTACAAAAAAACGACCGGTAGCATGGATCAGTGAAAACGACCCGGTGAACATGGCCGCCAGAGCAAACTGAAAACTGACGATACCCGAAGCGTCATTAATAATGGATTCGCCTTGCAGAATACTCATAATTTTTGGCGGCACATTCGTACGTTTGCCAACGGATGCAACGGCCACGTCGTCGGTAGGTCCCAAAGCGGCAATCAACGCAAATGCAGCGGCAAGCGGAATGGACGGTATCAATAAATTTACGAAATACCCCATGACGACAACCGTTGCAAACACCAATAAAATACCTGTGTTCAGTATTGGTTTGCGCTGTGCCCACATCGTCTTTTTGTCGGCCATCAGGCTGACGTAAAAAATCAACGGAGCAACAAACAATACGAAAAACAGATCGGGGTCAAACTCAAGCCTGAAACTTAACGGAAGCAATGCAATAAGCGCACCCAGCGCAATTTGTATGATGGGTACAGACACGACCAGTATCAGCCGGTTCACTACATTCGAGAGACATATTGCAGCCAGCAATATCAAAACATATCCAAATACAGGCATTGATTTGTTTAGATTACAGTAACTATATTTAACCTTGCAAAGTTAATCCGGTTCAATGATTTTTGCAAGCATTTGTCCGATTTATTACTGAATTTTGGAATCATGAATTTTGGAATCGGAATTATTTGTTATTTTTGCCTCTCATTTATCATCTTCATGGAAAAGTGATCGGGTATTAATACATCAAAATTTTTTAAATGACTGAAGAAATCATTATAGCAGGTTTTGGCGGACAGGGCGTCCTGTCGATGGGTAAAATTTTAGCCTGTTCGGGCGTCATACAGGGTATGGAAGTGAGTTGGATGCCTTCGTACGGGCCGGAGATGCGTGGCGGGACAGCCAACGTTACGGTCATCCTGAGCGACGAATATATCAACTCGCCGGTGCTGAACCGGTACGATACGGCCATCATCCTCAACCAGCAGTCGATGGACAAATTCGAGCCGATGGTGAAACCCGGAGGCGTCCTGCTGTACGACAATAACGGTATTACACGCCATCCCCGACGCGCCGGTATTCGTATCTATTGTGTGGAAGCCGCTGTGGAAGCCGCTAAGACGGATCCGCGCATTTTCAATATGATCGTGCTGGGAGGTTATTTGAGTATTCGTCCGGTTCTGAAACTTGAAAACGTTGTGGAAGGACTTAAAAAATCGCTGCCCGAACGTCATCACAAACTCATTCCGCTCAATCAGCAGGCTATTTCAACAGGGATGAAATTAGTGAAAGAGAGCAGGGCGGCAACCGCTCCATAACAGTATGATAAGCCCTCCCCTGTTTTCCCCATCCTTTGTAACATTCCCCCAAATAGACAGGAAAAATGGTTTTAGTAATTAACCCCGGTTCCACTTCCACCAAAATAGCGGTCTACGACTGTATGAAGGTGGCGTGGCAAACGACCATACGTCATACAACCGAAGAATTGTCGCAGTATAACACCGTCGGCGAGCAGCTTCCATCCCGAAAACAGTTAATACTGGAACAGTTGAAAGCGTCGGGAATTGATTTGTCATCGTTGCAGGCGGTGATTGGGCGCGGCGGATTGATCAAACCTGTTCCGTCGGGCGTTTACTGTGTGAACGAACTGATGAAAGAACATCTGCGTTTGGGTTATCAGGGGCAACATGCCAGTAATCTCGGCGGACTTATTGCAGCCGATATTGCCGATCTGTGTCCGCAGGATGTAAAAGCGTATATTGCCGATCCGGTAGTTGTGGACGAGTTGCAGCCTTGTGCGCGGATCGCCGGTCATCCGTTGTTTGAGCGGCGATCGGTATTTCATGCGCTCAATCAGAAAGCCGTTGCCCGCATGTATGCCCGCGAAAACGGACGTCCGTATGAACAGATGAATCTGGTAGTGGCGCATCTTGGCGGGGGCATATCCGTGGGAGCGCATCGGAACGGTTGTGTTGTGGACGTCAATCAGGCGCTCGACGGCGACGGGCCTTTTTCGCCCGAACGGAGCGGAACCCTGCCTGCCCGTCAATTAGCCGATATATGTTTCAGCGGCAAATACACGTACAGCGACGTTGCGGCAATGATTACCGGTAAAGGAGGATTGACGGCGCTGTGCAACAACAATAACGTGCAACAGTTGATTGACGTTGCGCAGGCCGGCGACCAGCATACGGAACTGATACTTGAAGCCTTGTGTTATCAGGTAGCCAAAGAGATCGGAGCCATGAGCGCGGCGCTGAAAGGCGAAGTTGACGGTATCATTCTTACCGGAGGAATTGCATATAACGCATGGATTACCGACCGTATTGAAGCGTATATCCGGTTCATTGCGCCTGTGCGCATTTACCCCGGCGAAGACGAAATGACCGCCTTAGCCCTGAATGCGCAGATGGCGCTTTCGGGCGAAATAATTCCAAAGGAATACCAATAATACTCAGTTATTTACCTTTCAGTTTCTCCTTGTATTTGGTCACTTGCCGGTTGAGTGTTTCCACTGCCTTATTGACGGCTTCTTCAAAAGTTTTCGACTGTTTTTTCACGAAAAGGTCATTGCCCGGTATGAGCAATTTCACTTCGGCAATTTTATTTTCATCGTCCTGAACGTTTTCCAAACGCAGAAAGACCTCAGCCCCGATGATTCCATCAAAAAACTGGCCTAACTTGTTTACTTTTTTTTGAACGTGGTCGATTAATTTCTGGTCGGCGTCAAAATGTACCGAATTAACTTTGATATTCATGGTGTTGTATTTTATGCCCTTGGATGGGCTTGTTGATAAACTTTTTTAATCCGATTGGGAGCACTGTGCGTATATACTTGTGTGGCAGAAAGATTGGCGTGTCCAAGTATTTCCTTAATGGCATTCAGATCGGCTCCGTTGTCGAGCATATTGGTGGCAAAACTGTGCCGCAACACGTGCGGACTGCGTTTTTTCATGGCGGTTACCATTCCTAATTTTTTGCCTGTCAGACGCTGTACCCAACGTTCGTACAACGGTTTACCCGAATCCAGAACAAAAAACAGGTCTGTATCAGGGAAAGCGAACTTTTTTAGAGATACATACTGCCTCAATGTATCGCAAAACGGCGCTGTCAGCGGAATAATCCGTTCCTTGTTTCTTTTACCGAGTACTTTTACTGTCATGGCTTTTGTATCTACATCAGTGTCTTTCAGGTGAATCAACTCAGATAATCGCACGCCTGTCATATAAAAAAACTCCAGAACCGTCCTGTCGCGCAGGGCAGAAAAGTCGCCGGATGTTTCTTCTTCGTCCAATGCTTCGTCCATCTTGTCGATAGGAACAAATGCGGGCAAATTTTTACCGGTTTTAAGCGGTCTGACTTTTTCCATCGGATTGATCGCGACCAACCCTTCTTTCATCAGGTATTTAAAGTAAGAACGTAATGTTGCTATTTTCCGGTTGACGGTACGCGACGAATCGCCATTGGCAACCAAATCAATGATCCATCGGCGTATCGCTTTGAAATCAGCAACGGCACTGCTTTCCCCGACGTCGGACAGGAAAACGTCAAACTGCAACAGATCCCTACAATAGGCATCAATTGTATGGGGCGAATACCTTTTTTCGTATTCCAGATACTTTAAATATGGTACGAAATGTTCCATATCCCCACAACAGATGCGAAAAGCAAGAAAAGACGCCGTTACTTGTTAATCAACTGTCTGGAACATTTTCTGCACATAAACAGCATGACGCCGCTCTTCGCGTTTACGAACGGAAGGCTTCTCGAATGCCTGACGTGCCCGTATTTCCTTGACAGTACCTGTTTTTTCAAATTTCCTTTTAAACTTTTTCAGCGCTCTTTCAATGTTTTCGCCTTCTTTGATAGGGACAATGATCATAAATGACTTTGTTACGAATGATTTTAAAATTTAATTGTTAAAAAAAACGCAAATTTAGAGTATTTTATTGACAGATGCAAAAAAAATCGTAATTTTGTTCTTTTATATGTCTATACATATTCATCAGTAAATTGAAATCACCATGAAAAAGTCATTTCTATTATGGGTGGCGATTACGGGTTTACTATTGACTCTTCAACAATCGTTATTCGCTCAGGAAGAGAAAGTTGCCAACAAGGTATTTTATGCTGAATTGGGCGGACCCGGTCTCATCATGTCGGCGAATTTTGACTCGCGTTTCAATTCCGACTCACGGCTGGGACTTGGATACAGGTTGGGCGTCGGTTATGCTTATGGAACATTTGAAGGCAAATATGTTGTTACTCAATGGGGAGGGTATTACGATCATGTTACGCGAACGTATTATTCTATTCCTGTCGGCTTGAATTATGTTTTCGGGAAGCCGGACTCAAAGGCTACTTTTGAGGTTGGCGCAGGTCTTTCGTTATTGACGCGCAGGGTAGCGCTTTTCTGTTACGATGAAGAAAAACCGGGGCATTTGATTGGGCATTTTTCTTTTATGTACCGTCTTATGCCTGTAAATGGCGGTTTTTCGTTCCGTATCGGTCTCACGCCTGTCATCGGAACGTCGGGCGATTTGTTTCCAATGGGTGCAGTCGGTTTCGGATATGTTTTTTAACTCTTTTCAATCATGGCAATTATTTCAAAAACTTACGGCAGATTATTGGCTATTTTGGTTGCTTGGTTAGGTTTTTCGTGCGACAAGTGGGGAATGGAAAAATACGGAACTCCTTCTGCAATGTATAAAGCCAAAGGCGTTGTGGTATCCCAAACAAATGACGCTCCCATTGAAGGTATACGCGCAGTATTGAAAACACGGTGGGAGGACGATAATTTTCGCGGAATAGATACCGTTTTCACGGACAGTAAAGGTGTTTTTCGCTTAACAACCGACAACGAAATGTATTTCAACAAACTGTATGTGGAATTAAACGATGTAGACGGCGAAAAAAACGGTTTGTTTACCGACAAGGATGTTGAAGTAGATTTTTCGCACGTAAAATTTAAAGGAAGCGGCTGGGATCGTGGCGAAGTCGAAAAGGATTTGGGAATCATCAAAATGGAACCAAAAAAATAAACACAATGAAAAAGTCACTTTTATTATTCGTAGCGATTGCGACCCTCCATCAATCGTTGGCGGCTCAGGAAGAGAAAATTGCCGGCAAGTTGTTTTACGCTGAATTGGGCGGGCCGGGCGTGATGATGTCGGCAAACTTTGACTCGCGTTTCAAATCCGACGATCGGTTAGGATTTGGCTACAGGATAGGCGTCGGTTTCGGCGTCGGAAAAGTTAGAACCAAATGGGTTGATAACCAGTGGAATTATACGTATATTGAATACATCAGGCGAGCGTATTATACTATTCCTGCAGGCCTGAATTATGTTTTCGGAAAACCAAATTCCGCTAATACTTTTGAAGTTGGCGCGGGCGCTACATTTTTGACGCACAAGGTATCGCTTTTCAATCGTGATGTGGAAAAGCCCGGCCATCTGATCGGACATCTTACCTTCATGTACCGGATAGCGCCTGTAAATGGCGGTTATTCGTTCCGTATCGGTTTCACGCCCGTTATCGGAACAGCGGGCGATTTGGTTCCAATGGGCGCAATCGGTTTCGGATATGTTTTTTAATTCTTTTCAATCATGGCAATTATCAAAAATACATACGGTAAAATATTAGCCATCTTCATGGCTTGGTTTGGATTTTCGGCAGTTCTTGTTTCATGTTCCAAATACGGAGTTCCTGAGGCAACCTTTAAAGCCAAAGGCGTAGTGGTATCCCAAACGGATGACGCTCCCGTTGAAGGAATCCACGCTGTACTGAAAGGTCGGCCCGACGAAACACAAAAAATAGATGCCGTTGACACAAATGGCAAGGGCGTTTTTAACCTGAAAAGTTATCATTATGAGAGTAAGTTGTATGTGGAACTAAGCGATGAAGGAAAAGGCCTGTTTAACGATACGGTTGTGGTAGCGGATTTTTCGCATGTAAAATTTAAAGGAAGCGGCGATCGCAGCGAAGTAGAAAAAGATTTGGGAATCATCAAAATGAGGCCAAAAAAGTAAGGTAATGAACAACATATCAAATGAAATCATCATGAAAAAGTTATTTTTATTATTGATGGCGATTGCGGGGTTGTCATGGGTCTTTCATCAATCGCTGGCGGCTCAGGAAAATCAAGTTACCGGCAAAGTATTTTACGTTGAGTTGTTTGGCCCCGGTCTCCTTATGTCGGCGAATTTTGACTCGCGCTTTAAATCCAACGAACGATTAGGATTCGGATACAGGATAGGCGTCGGTTTCAGCGTGGTTTCCATTGAAGACGGATTGTTTGAAAAGTGGGGCTATTATGACGATGATACACGAAGTTACTATTCTATTCCCGCAGGTTTGAATTATATTTTCGGAAAACCGAACTCCGCCAATACTTTTGAAGTTGGAGGCGGTATTTCGTTTTTGACGCACAAAACAACACTTTACTGTTACGATGATAATAGTACGGGGCGTCTGATAGGGTATTTTTCCTTCACGTATCGCATGACGCCTGTAAATGGCGGTTTCTCGTTCCGCATTGGTTTCACGCCCATCATCGGAACATCGGGCAATTTATTTCCAATGGGTGCAATCGGTTTCGGATATGCTTTTTAATACTTATCAATCATGGCAATCATTTCAAAAACATACAGTAAAATATTAGCCATCTTCATGGCATGGTTAGGATTTCCGGCTATTCTTGTTTCATGTTCCAAATATGGAGATCTTATGGCAACCTTTAAAGCCAAAGGCGTAGTGGTATCCCAAACGGATGACGCTCCCGTTGAAGGAATCCACGCCGTATTGAAAATACAGCCCGACGAAACATGGGAAATGGATGCCGCTCATACAGACGGCAAAGGCGTTTTTAACCTGAAAAGTTTTGATTATGGAAGTAAGTTGTATGTGGAACTAAGCGATGAAGGAAAAGGCCTGTTTAACGATACGGTTGTGGTAGCGGATTTTTCGCATGTGAAATTTAAGGGAAGCGACAGGAGTAGCAGCGAAGTAGAGAAAGATTTGGGAATCATCAAAATGAGGCCCAAAAAATGAATGTAACGCCAATCTCCTTGAAAAAGCGTATCGGTCTGGAACTGTTCAGTCGGTGGCGGGATAATGTTGCGCGGCAGCATCCTTTGCTGTATCTGTTTTGGGAGTGTACCCTGCGATGTAATCTTTCGTGTGCGCATTGCGGCAGCGATTGCAGGGCAATACCGCAAACGCCCGACATGCCTTTGGCCGATTTTCTCAAAACCATCGACGGCATTGCGCCGCACGTGAATCCGAATCAAACCATGATGGTGCTTACCGGCGGCGAACCGTTGATGCGGAAGGATTTGGAGCAATGCGGACAGGCGTTGTACGACCGAGGTTTCCCGTGGGGAATCGTTTCCAACGGTATGCTGCTCAATGAAAAACGTTTCGCCAGATTGGAACAGGCCGGATTACGCGCTATAACCGTGAGTTTAGACGGTTTTGAGGAGTCGCACAATCGTATGCGCGGTCACCCTGAAAGTTATGCAAACGCCCTGAACGCCATCCGAATAATCGCACAATCGAAATCCGATTTGGCGTTCGACGTGGTGACTTGCGTCAATCAATGGAATTTCCACGAACTGCCCGCATTGAAGGAATTACTGATAGAAACGGGCGTAAAAGCATGGCGCGTGTTTACGATTTGTCCGATTGGCAGGGCAGCCGACAATAAAGACCTGCAATTGGAAGCGCCTCAATTCAGACAGGTGTTCGATTTTATCTCCGATTCGCGCAAGGAAGGCCGCATCAAAACGGATTACGGCTGCGACGGTTTTCTGGGAAACTACGAAAATGAAGTGCGCGACGGTTTTTTCTTTTGCAGGGCAGGCGTCACCGTAGGTTCTATATTAGCGGACGGTTCTATTTCGGCTTGTCCCAATCTGCGTTCACATTTTGTGCAGGGAAACATTTATTGCGACAACTTTATGGATGTGTGGGACCATCGTTATCAGGCTTTCCGCAATCGCTCATGGGCAAAACAGGGAGTATGCGCTCCGTGTAAATATTTCAGATATTGCAAGGGCAGCGGGATGCACCTGCGCGACGAAAACGGCGGATTACTTTTTTGCCACTTCAACCGGCTGAAAGAAGCGGAAAAAATTGAATGATAATTTGTAATTACTCATGTACTTTTTTTGAAAAAAATACCCATTACCCTTACGGTATCGCTACGGTTTTCGTATAGTTCATTCCCTTGTCGGGCTGTACCAGAAAGTTTTCCACGCAAAAATTGACGTCGCCGCTTTTCAGCCCCTCCAGTAATCTGACAGTAAAGATTTGTGTACTGTTTGGCGCAATAGTATAAGGCTCAACGGAGGTATTGCGGAAATAGATTACCCTTGGGTCATGTTGCGTCTTTTTCAGGCGGAAGGTCAGGTCGGAATTGTTCCTGACCGTGATGCGCAATTCTTCTTTTTTGTCGGTTTTCTCCACCTTCCATTCCAAGGCGTTCCCGAAAATTTCCTTCAGGTACTTTTCTTCACCGATGATGTACTCTTTGTTGTAAACCGCCGTTCTCCTTTCGTTCAGCGCTTCGCGGATGGCTTCTGCCGTGCGTTCTTTGGCAAACACAAGGGTCATGATACGATGTTTTCCGGGAGCAAAAGGTTGCATGGGGGCGTGAATATCCGTATTACCGAGCATGGTCAGTTTCTTTTCCAAACACCAGCGGTGCGCTTCGGGATAATAATCGCCGCCGTTGACTACTTCGATACCGTGCATCATGCCCTGTTCCAACAGTCGGGTATGTTCAGGCCACCACACAGTTGTATCGGGTTGTTGCGCAAGCCAACCGGGGTGATTCCAGAAAATGAACGCATTTTGCGCTTTGGCGGCACGATAGGCGTCCATATAATCAGGTGTATCCAACTCATCCGCATTGGCGAGAAAGATAGCGTTGCTGTGGCCGGGAGGCATTGAGCGTGTGATTTCGCTGCCCCTGACAAGAATGACACCCCTCGATTTAGCCGCAGGCTGGGCTACCTCATACGAACGGTTGTGCGAGGATACGATGTCGTCATTTTTGGGACGGTACTCAATATGGTCGGTGATGGCAATAGCATCGAGACCATCGCGGTAAGCCTCGTCGATCCGTATCGTCGGCCACACCGAACCGTCGGAGAAAACCGTATGGATGTGAAAATCGCATTTCAGGGTTACATAACCCTCCAAATCGGGAATGTTGATCTTGCCTCTTCCCTGTGAAAATAACGGCAACGCGATGCAGGCTGCCAATAAAAATGATATGATTCTTTTCATTTGTTTGATTATTTTTATGAATATTCGGCAAAGGTACCATTTTTTAATATACTTTTGGATTTTTATTATTGAAAATAATTACATGTATAGACTTAACGATCATTTTTCCCGTGTTTTTATTCTGTGTTCTTCATTCTTCATTCTTTATTCTTTATTCTTCACGTTTCACTCACGGGCACAGGTAGGCGGCAGCGCTACTTATAGTTTTCTCGATCTGACGCCGACGCCGCAAGTAGCCGCTTTGGGCGGAAAGGTAAATGCTGTGCCGGGTTCCGATCCTTCGCTGGCTTTCTACAATCCCGCGCTACTTGACAGTACGGCAAATGATTATTTATCACTCAATTATATGAACTTTTTTGCCGGAATTAATTTCGGATATGTTGCATATTCGCGCTCGTATCGTGGCGTCGGTAATTTTGCTGCGGGCATTCATTACGCCAATTATGGAAAATTCACGGAGGCGGATGAGAGCGGGCTGATCACGGGCGATTATTTTGCAGCCGAATATGCTTTCAACCTTACTTATTCGCGTTTTCTCCCATGGTTGGACAGCGCCCTGCTGGTTGGCGTGAATGTGAAGCCGTTGATCTCTGTTTTTGAACGATATACGTCATACGGTTTACTGGCCGACATAGGGGTTACCTACCGGCATCCCGGACAACTTTTCACGGCGGCGCTGGTGTTACGCAACATGGGCGGACAGTTGACGCCATACGCCAACGGCGGTCGCGAACCGGTTCCTTTCGAGATACAACTCGGTTTATCGCAGCGCCTGCAACATGCGCCATTCAGAATTTCGCTGCTTGTGCAACATTTGGAGCGACTTCGGCTGGGCTACAACAAAGTGAATCCCGATCCGGCGCCCGGGCAAACGCCCATAAGTGAGGGAGATCTGAAAAAAGGTTTTGATTTGTATCTTGACGAAGCCCTGCGTCACCTGTTGGTTGGCGTGGAATGTTTTCCCTTTCAGGGATTAACGCTCATGGCAAGTTACAACTACAACCGCCGGCAGGAAATGAAAATTGATTCCCATGCAGGGATGGTAGGCTTTTCGTGGGGGCTGGGCATTCATGTATCGCGTTTTCACATTAATTATGCCCGCTCTTCGTGGCATCTGGCCGGCGCATCCAATCACTTGTCTGTCAGTGTAAATCTGAGCAGATAAAAGATTCAGACTGAAACTGCCTCTTGATACCTTCGCCCTCTTCTTCCTTCTTACAGCATAAACGGTCAAGAAAACGGTAAACGGCGTTTACATGATAACAAATGCCCTGATAACGATATAAATAACCGGTCGTTTTCAGTTTACTGCCCGGATGATATAAACGACTAACCACCAAATGACGGGACATCTCATGGACAATCTGTTCTGAAACTTTTGACCACTTGGTATCTGCCTGACCTTTTTGCAATCACTCCCAAAGAAATGATAAAAACACAAAAAAAGCAAGCAAACAAAAAATATTTTGCCTGCTTGCTTATAGTTATCCTGATGAACAAGGATTTTTATGGATTTTTACAAAGCCTGATGTCTGCTACGTAAAATACCAACTGCTTACTTTCATCCCAGGAAAAACCGGTACCTGCTTCGCGACCGAAATTAATTACAATCACTCTGTTCCGACGACTGCCTTCGCCGTTTCCAAGTGTGTTAATATCGTTGCCCCACCAGTCATTTTCGTTCATATCACCGACACATTCAACCCAGTCATTATATATCTTGGGAACTTCCGGCATGATATCATAATTCCAGTTCCATTGCCCGTAACTGCTCTCACCCGGAAAAGCCCACGTATAATTCATGATACGAAGCCACATCGGGAAAAATTTAGTATTCATATCCTCCGGATCCGTTCCGCAAAACAGTTTAAATTTAAGATAGCGGTACTCTCTCGAATCGAACATGTACTGCGTGGGCAATCCAAACCAAAACGAAGCATTAGCGGATCTCATCACACATCTGTAGATGTTTTTGCCATCCGATTGGATCAACTGACTAAGTTTCAGGTCAACCGGCACAGTGTTAACCTTGTCGTTTGTCGGGTCAAATTTAGTAACGTCGTTATTTCCTTCACGGGGAAGAAAATCACCGGAATAGGAATGATCCATTCTCCAGTTACCATCCTGTATCCAGCCATTGACAAAGAATTGCGGATGAATAAATACTTCGTTCGGAAAGTTATCCACAAATTCAACAATAGTTCCCTCATGCGGTTTTAAAGCCTCTTCTAATGGTATACCCATGCGACCACCGGGAAAAAGACGTACTTTGGTCAACTGACCCGCTTCAATCAAATCGAGAAGCGTGGCAATACCTGACATGTTGATATCCGATTCCTTATGTACCCTGCGCATAAAAGGCTGCCATTCACCGCCGCCAATGGTTGATCTGATGCCGTTTCTGTCATATTGCATTACCGGTAAGGAAAGCCCTTCTCCCGTCAGGTCCAATTCTTTTACATTCGGTAAATAGAACAAATCCTGAAAAGAACTTGTATACAACGGATAAACCAGTTTCGTTACCGAAGCAACGCCTGCAGGCGTAAAGTCGGTAATTCCATTGGCTTCCAGTATTTCGCGTTCAGCGGGTACGAACGGGTCGGCCGAACTGGGCAACTGTGTCTGAATGGTTCTCGTTACGGTCACTTCGTCCAAAAGCGACGTTTTTCCCGGATCGTTCAACTTGGGGATGATCTTGTGGGTAACCTCAATGCTGATATTGGATGAAGGCGTAAAATTGGAGGCAAAAAAGCGCAGACCGTCTATCTCTCCGGTTTGAATCTGAGCGGATGCGTCTGAATACTTCCAACTCAAACCATTATGCGTCATTTGTTGGTTGACGACGCTTGCCGGAAATTCTACCACTACCGACGTTGAAGAACGCAACCATGACGGCATGGGAAAGTTCATGTTATCAATATCTGACTGGGTATAAGGAATGACAGCCATGGACTGCGGCATGGAATAATTGCCGAACTCGTCCTCGGTATAAATCTTGAAACGGTACATTCTCGAAATGTTCAGATCCGTGATGTTTACCCAGGAACGTACCTCGTCGTATACAATCCGGTTTTCGTCAAATTCCACGACGGTACGCACGGCCTTACCCAGTTTCATTTCCGAAGAAGGTAAACGCCCCGCTTTACAGAGATCAAATTCTACCCGCTCGAAACCATACGATACGATGATGGTATCGAATGAAGCCGGGTAAACTGTTTCTCCCGAATATTTTTCAATATTCTCAAATTCACCGACACATGATACGGTAAACAACGCTGTTACAACTGCTGTTAAAAAAAGAAAATATCTCATAATTATTTAATTTTCAATTTGTGAATACATATTGTTAATTTGCTTTCTTACCGTAGATGGTCAGTTCCGACATACAATTCGCGTTTGTGGACGTATAATTGGTGTCGAAACAACCCAGACATTCATAGCGGAACCAGCGCGTCGGCTTGGTATATTGCGGATTGTCAGGATACATATAAGCCATATCTCCGGCTTCTCCAAGCAATACAAATTCCAATTCGCTGACGCCGGTAGGAATAGGCGTTGTCTGGGGCGTTATCTGGCCTTCTTCATCCTCAGTTGTTGGTACCCATCTCAATTCATCTTCATCGAAATAATACAACAGGAATCGTCCGCAGTTTTCCGACCGGTAATATTGTCCTCTATCGTTGTTTTCGGCATTACCCGAATGGCGCTGATGAGTAACAATACGGCTCAGCTCGTAATAACCTCCCAGATCAATGATAATATTCCACGGTATATTGGCGCCCAGTGTTCGCCCCGCGTATGGTCCATAATCGTAAGTGGTTGGATTGGTTGATCCGTTATGCCCGTAACCGCCTGTATGGAAAAAGTTAAGGTTATTGTACCGGTCAATGACGCCGTCAATCAGTTTATGCATACGCCCTTCCAGGTGGTTTCCGTACATGGCCGGCACTCCTGTATCGAAACGGCTGCCATTGCGCAGGATAACGGTACGATCGTTGGCGTCCGGAAATTTCATGATGCCTTTGTCAAGCGGAGCGTCTTCCAATACGTGAATTTCACCGAAATCTATGTTCTCGGATCGGTTTCCGTAACGGTCTTCCACCCAGACTGTGACTGATACAGGGGTATCCTTATCGGGATTGACGTTTTCCACAAAACGCCTGTCGGTTTTTTCACCGGATGAAAAAACTGAAATCAGGTCGCGGTCCGCGCCATTGTCCGAGAACTGATAAGAGGCATAAACGTTCACTACCTGCTCAAGTTCATTTTCCCAATCCAGCAGGAAGGAACTGAATCCTTCAAGGAGTTTGATGCTCTTTGCCACCCGCGAGATAGCCGGCTCTAACGGCGTAACATTATGGGAAACCTTGTTGGATGCTATTCCCGCGCGATTGACGCCATACAGATAAACGGTATACTCTTTTTCTTCACCGAAACCGATGACGTCCAACGAATCCTTGTAGAACGATGAACTGAAAAAATAAGTATCCCCTCTTTCGTTGGTGTATTCGGCATTGACGCTTATCAGATTCTCATCCCTCGGAATGGTATAGAACAGACGGGCGCCGCCATATAAGGGCTTATAACTAATATCGGTCGGCGCGCCGGTAGGCGTTGCATCTTCCTTTGAAGACTGATAACGCGCCTCTTCCTTGCAGGCGCTGATACATACAATGACCAGCGTCAGCAGAAATATGATTCTTTTTGTTTTCATTATGATACAATTTTATGATTTGACATAGATACTACCATCCCGGGTTCTGAACTAAATTTGCATTGGTGTTCAATTCGTCTAAACGAATAGGCCACAGATAGTCCGTAATACCGAAACGCCGCGACTGGAGATTGGTATTCAACACAAAGAAGGAGTTGAAATTTTCGCCTAAGTACGACCAGCCCTGTATGCCTGTTGCAAATTCCCTGTGCGCGCGTTTGTGGCGCTGCATATCCCAGAAACGATGTCCTTCAAACGCTAATTCGATACTGCGTTCGCGCAGGATAATATCCCTCATCCCGTCTTTGGTGGTATGTTTGTTGAGGGTTTTTGCCCAATTGGGATTACTCCACGAATCCTGTACATTAGGTATTCCGGCGCGGGCGCGCACTAAATTGATAGCGTCCCATACTTCGCGGTCGGGCGCGTCCTTGATTTCATTCAGTATTTCTGCTTTCATCAGGTACAGGTCGGCCAGTCTGATAAGAGGATAGGGAAACGGAACCTGCCGCTGCCATGCGTTGGAACGCGATTCGGGATGCACAAACTTCTGAAGTCCGATGCCTGTACAAAAGAAATCGTAACTGACGTTTGATTCGCGTCCCCCCGGCGAATTCTGGTACATAAACATGGGCAGTACATCGTAATGCGCCCGCCAGAAACCTCCGGTGAAACCCAGATTGGCATAAAAACGCATTTCACGGCCGGCATACAGACTGATGGTCTGAAAGCCGGGTTGCAATATACCCGCAATGTCTTCATATTCCGGATCGGTTTCCAACGGCGTGGTGTATGCCTCGTGACGTCCATTGTAATTGAACGTTGCATCTTCGTCAATCGGCAACCCGTTTTTGGTGTAATACCGTTCCGTCATCCGGTAGGTAGCGCCCATCCACTGCCATGAATACGCTGCCGCGCCATAGTCCCAGCCGGTAATACCGAACCTGTCTCTCAAAAGCGTTGAAAGACGTACATTGGTAGAACTCGATAATGCGCCGTCTGCGGTGTAATTGATGTTGGACAGACCCCATACTAATTCCCTGTTCCACGGGTCGACCACAAGATAACGCAAATCATAGAGGGTCTCCATCTGTTTGGGATTGATCTCTGCTAATGTACGATCATCTCTCCATGAAGCGACCTGAGTGGTGAAATACTGCTTTTCTTCCGGATATTTGTACAACGACTTGCCTTCCGATTTGGCGGCGTCAATGGCTATATTCACCGCTGTCAGCGCTTCTTCCCATTTGGCTTTGGTTTGTTCCGGCGTATCGAATACGGGAAAGAAGGGTTGATTATCGCGGGGATCGACAAAGTCTTCATAAAACTCGCGGTTGCCGCTGTAGAACGGACTGGCGTAGTACAACAATACACGCGCCTTGATGGCCTGGGCAATCACCTGATCGATCATACCCAGATTTACTTCCTCGCGGGTGGTAGGCATATCAGGAATGGCTTCGTCTATCAGATCAATGACGTAGCGGAAACACTCCTCCACTTTGTCGCGATACTGGAACACATCGTCTCCCTTAGCCTCGCCGTCTGCGGTGTTGGTTCTTACAATGACGATCGGACCATAGTGGCGTATCAGCAGAAAATGATAATAAGCCTTCAGTGTTTTCACCTGAGCGATCCAGTCATTTCTTTCCGGTTCCGTCATGCCGCGCGTCTTTTTTATTTCCTCTAAAAAGGTATTGCAGACGTTCAGTCCTTCATACAGCGGTTTGGCGCCGTTGGTGTATCCTGTCCCTCTGCTGGACCAAAAGTTTAACACCGGACTGCTGACAGACTGCAGCCCCCGCATGATGCGTTCCCCTCTGAGGTTGCTGGTTGCATTCTGTACCGATTCGTCAATACGGCCTATATATTCATCGCCCAGATTCCACGTGGTGGCATGTGTATCCAGATCGTTCGGCAAATAAGAATATACCTTGGCCAGGGCATTGATGGCGTCCTCCCTGAGTCCGTAAATATTGTCGAGCGTAATGACGTTATCGGGCACTACATTCAAATAGTCCGAACAGGATGGAAGCAGAAAAACAAGCATGAACGCTGTTGTCCATATTTTACACATATTTTTCATTTGTTTTCTATTTTAATGATTAAAAATCTAATTTAACGCCGATATTGAACCTTCTGTTCAGCGGGTAAGCAATTCCTTTTCTCCCCATTTCCGGATCCCAGAGTTTGAATTTGCTCCATACGTATGCATTCTCTACGACAAAGTAAAACCGCGCATTTTCTATAAACAGTTTCTGCAATCCGGGCATATTGTATCCCAATTCAATATTTTTCAATCTGATGAACGATCCGTTGCGCATCCACCACGACGACGTCTGCACGTTATTATCAAGCGGTATGGTGGACAGGCGGGGCCAGAAAGCATGCGGATCGGGAGCGGTTTCACTCCAGTAGTTATTGGCTACAATCGGCAGGGCATTGCGAAAGCCGATAAAAGGAGCGATACCTTCGTTGCCGTCGTCTCCGCCCATGCTCGGATTAATAAATATGGATACCCGTGCATTCCCCTGGAAGAAGAACGAAAGGTCGAAATTCTTATATCCCGCCGATAAACCCAATCCATACTGCATCTCGGCTTTGGTAGGATATCCCATGGCGACGCGGTCATTGGTATTTACGGATCCGTCGCCGTTCACATCCTTGTACTTGATGTCTCCGGGCATGTACTCGCCAAAGTCCTGTTTGGGCGAATGAACGATCTCCGCATCGTCAATAAACAGACGCTCGGCAATCAAACCCCACCACTGGTCAACCGGATATCCTTTCCTTCTCAGATAAACGTCGGGGTACAGTCTTTCGTCTATATCCACGATTTTGTTTCTGCTGTACGTGATGTTAGCGCGTCCCATCAGCCAGAAATCACGGTTGAACTGATGCTGAAGTTTGATTTGACTGTCGAAACCTTTTACATCCATCTTTCCTACGTTACCCGCAAGAGAAGCGGCAAGTCCTGCCGTAGCGGGGAAATTTTCGCGAGGCCAGTAAATTTGCGAGCGATGTTCCTGAAATACGTCAAATTCAATGGTAACAGCCTCGTTCCTCAAAAGGCTCAGTTCAATGCCAAGATTGGATTTGACGGTTCTTTCCCATGTGATTTCGGGATTGGCATACCGGTAAATCGTGTAACCGCCGGAAGCGTTCATAAAATTGTTCCCCCAGCGGTAGCCGGAGTCGAATGCGCTTGTGCCGTACCCTATCTGCGACAGATATTTGAAACGCTCGTCACGACGGCCGATGTTGTCGTTACCCCCCAAGCCCCAACTGGCTTTCAGTTTCAGCACAGGCACGATATTTTTGTAACCTGCAAAGAACGATTCGTTGGATATCAACCATGCGCCTGCAACAGCGGGGAAAAAACCGTATACCTTATCTCCGGTAAATTTCTCGGAACCATTGTAACCAAAAGAGAACTCGGCAAAATAGCGTTCGTCGAAATCATACGTGAACCGACCTGCAAGCACTAAATTCTTTTCGGGAAGCGTCATATAAGTGTTGGTACTGCCGCCGCCGTACAGGTTTTCCTGCGCGGTTCCGACAATTCTGGCGCCTACGTGATGTACATCGAAGCTACCGTTCCACATCAGCATTCCTTCAAAATAATATTTGGAACCTGCGTCTCTGTCAGGAATAACATCGCCCAGATAAACCGTACCTGTTGATTCATTAAGGGGAAACAGCGTATAGTCGCCGGTGCCCTGATTGAAACTCTGCAGCGCATAATAAAACGGATCATAAGTACGGCGACTGGAGTATTTGCTCTCCGTATCGGCTGACGCTTTCAGCGACAGTTGCAGACCCGGAAGGACAAAGCCAAGGTCCTGATTCAAAGTAGCCTGAGCAACGATAAACGTTTCGTTGCGATCTTCATAACCGCGTATCATTTCTGCATAAGGATTGATCTTGATACCTGTGCCGTAAAGAATGGTACTGCCAAAAAGGATATGTTCCTTATCCGCATGAGCCAGATCGGGTTGATATACGGGAGGAAAATCAACAGGATTGGAATTCATGATGGCTCTGAAGATGTCTTTTGAACTTGTAAAAGGACCGGTATAACGTTCAAAACGCGCAGTGATACGGGTATCCAATGTAGTGGTTTTTGAGAGTTTGAAGGTGACGTTACTTCTCAAAAAGGTGCGCGTAATATTGATGTTGTTGTTGAAATTGTTTCGTTTGTCCACTTTCAACAGACCTGTTTCATTTTCCAATCCGGCGGAAATATAGTAGTTGGCTATCTGCCCGCCGCCCGAAACGTTCAGGTTGGCTTTCTGGTTCCATGTTCCTTTGTTGAACAAATCGCTATACCAGTCAACATTGGGAAAGATCATCGGATAGTCGCCCCTTTGGGTCATCATAATCTTCTGCTCATTGTAATATGCGCCCAGCGACGGGTTACGGGTCATCTGAGCCTCATTGTACAATCTCATGTAATCAATCCCGTCTAAAAACTCAATTTTCCGCGTAGGCGTTGAATAGTTCGCGTCGTAACGGAAACTGATTCTCTGTTTGCCCTCGCGTCCGCTTTTAGTGGTGATGGTAAGAATCCCGTTGGCGCTTCGCGCTCCGTACATAACGGCCGCCGAAGCATCCTTCAGTACCGAGAAACTTTCGACGTCGTCAATCTGCAAACGTGCAAGATCATCCACTGTCGATTCAAAACCGTCAATCAGAATCAACGGCCCCTGAGCATATCCGAACGTGGTTACGCCGCGCACAAAGAACTGGGCATTGTCGGCGCCCGGTTCGCCCGTAGTCTGGAAAGATACGAGCCCTGCTATGTTACCGGCCAATGCCGTGGTAAAGTTTGAAGCAGGAACACGCAAGTTACTCACATTAACCGCAGTGATTGAGGAGGCGACTGACGACTTTTTCGCTTTACCGAAAGCCGTAACCACTACTTCTTCAATCATCGTTTCGTCGTCGTAGAGAAGAATTTCCATCACATTTCTCTGGCCGACAACTTCTGTTACCGATTTTTTACCAATAAAGGTGAACAAAAGAGAGTCGCCTACCGACGCATTAATTTTGAACTCGCCGTTCAGGTCGGTGGCTGTTCCTATGATCGATCCCTTTATGGTAACATTAACGCCAGGGAGAGTTTCTCCGTGGCCGGCGTCCTTGACTGTGCCCGATATTTGTTTCTGCTGGGCAAAAACGCCAAGATGCACGAATAAAAATACTGTTACTAAATAAACATATTTCATGTTTGATAATTTGATTTAATAAATGATTTATTTGTTTACTTGATAATTAATTCTCTGATTCCTGACAGGGGGAGCGTTGTATGCTTTTTCCCTGTCATCTTTGGTATTTGTTTATTGTTTTGGGTTCATAGGCAGGCGGTTTTAAGGTTCAACTTCGTTTCTTTGTGGAAAAATAAAAAAAGGTCATAACATGGCGCTATGACCGGAAAATACGTTGATGTACGCACACAATAATCCCTTCCGATACGGTGTTTTGTAGCGGAAGGACTGGCTTCTAGTCTCTCTCTCTCTCTCTCTCTCTCTCTCTCTCTCTCTGCAAATACCGTGCCATCCGGTAATTTACCGGACAAAAAAGGCACAATTTTTTTCAGAAAACGAGACATAGATTTACAACAGGTTTTAACAAAAATCTGACGACAAAAATAATTATTTTTTTGAACAAAAATTTTTTTTTTGAAAAATAATCAAATATGCAAATTTTTTATGCGTTTTTTCCAGGACAACCGCATCAAAATATCACATATTTTCGTATGGGCAGCGATTGCATTCCCGAAGGGAAAAATAATAACCTCAAATATTTTACATCCCACCTTCGGGATTATTTCTATACTATACTTGGTCATAATATGAGAGAATATTTTGTTATATAGAATAAAACTGCTACCTTTGCAGCAAAAAAATTATGTTGCAAGTAATCATCAAAGAAAAAGATAAGGCAGTATTTGCCCGTGAGCGATACGAACATATTCACCCGCGAGTATGTCAGCGCATGGATGCTCTTCACTTGAAGTCAAAAGACATTTCTAATAAACAGATATGTAATATATTAGGAATTTGTAATAATACGCTTTTAGGATATTTCAAAATGTACAATGCAGGCGGAGTTGAAGAACTGAGAAAAATAAATTTCAATCGCCCACAAAGTCAATTGTCTGCATACAAAGACAGTATAGAAGAATATTTTACCGAACATCCGCCATGCTCCATATCGGAAGCGGCAGCACAAATCAAGACTCTTACGGGTATAGAGCGTAAAGAAACACAGGTTCGCAAGTTTCTGAAATCTATTGGTTTTCGCTGTTTACAGGTTGGCGCTGTCCCTGCAAAAGCGCTAACGGAGGAAAAAAAAACGAACAAAAGGAATATTTGGAGAAAGAGCTCCAGCCACGATTAGAAGAAGCCAAAGCGGGCAAACGCATTAGTATATTTTGCCGATGCAGCTCATTTTGTTCATGGCGCCTTTATTGCTTGCGTTTGGTGTATTGTCAGAGTATTTATGCCAACTCCTTCAGGTAGAAACAGATACAATGTGCTTGGAGCGATAGACGCCATAGCCCCCCAGCACCCCAAAATAATATTTCGCCGTGGAGCGAGCTAATTCATATTATCGGAAAATCTTTATAAAATACAGGGCAAATTTGAGGACAAGATTCAATCGTCAATCAAAGGCTTTCGTTTTTCACGACTATATTTTCAAAATATCCTTCATGGTAAAAATACCCTTTTTGTCGTAAATATATTCGGCGGCCATGACGGCGCCAAGCGCCAAACCTTTGCGGTTGTGAGCGGTGTGTATGATTTCAATATCGTCAATTTCCGAAGAGTATGTTACGCGATGCGTGCCGGTTACGTTGTCACGGCGGATGGCATGTATCGGGAGTACATTCATGTCGCTGTTGCCGTCAAGTTCCCATTTTTCGATGCGGGAAATCTCATTGATCGCGTCCTCAGCCAGTGTGATGGCTGTTCCGCTAGGTGCGTCCAATTTTTGCGTATGGTGCGTTTCCTCAATATTGACCGTATAATCGGGAAAACGATTCATTATTCCCGCCAAGTTGCGGTTGATTTCAAAAAATATATTGACGCCAAGGCTGAAATTCGACGTGCAAAGCATGGAACCGTTACGTTCCGTGCATAGACGTTTTGCGTCGTTCAAGCGGCCGTACCACCCTGTTGACCCCGAAACTACCGGTATCCCAAACTCCAGACAACGGGTTACGTTGGCAAAAGCCGTTTCGGGTTTGGTAAATTCAATGGCTACTCGCGCTTTTTCAAGATTTTCGCGCGTAAAATCCTCCTGATTGTCAATGTCAATTTTCAGTACAACCTGATGTCCTCTTTCTGCGGCAATGGATTCGATCATCCTGCCCATTTTGCCGTATCCGATGATGGCTATGTTCATTACAGTGTTTTTACGTGCGATACAACGGCTATGGCCGATCCCTCCTTGCCGTTTTTAAATGATACATGAATGATATAAATAGCAAACTTATTGCATTCAAAATCAAAGTTTTGATATGTTTTTCCCGTTTCAGTATTGTACGAACTTCCTACTATTTGGGCTTCGTCGTGCAACTGCAGGACGGCCTCTCCGGACGATTCTTCATCCGTACAAATGGTGAACCGGTAACGGTGACCTTTGCGCATCGCCACAGCCTGCCTGAAAACGGGAGTGCGTTCACCGTCCTTTGCGCCGGCCAACTGTACGGTATAACTCTCCAAAAAAGTGGCGCCCAACGCCATTTTCGTACATAAATCGACTCTTTGCGCCTCCGTTTGCGCCTTTACTGACCGCGAAAAGAACGCTCCGACAAATATGATTAACGTCAACAAAAATATTTTTTTCATCTTGCGGAATGATTGTTTAAATTTTTTAATGAATCAACTTGTTACGAACAACTTCGGATTGAGTGATGATCGCCTGTATTTGTTCTTCGGTATAATGAACCGTACTGACGTCGGTTTGCACAAAGGTCAGCATCCCGTCCACCTCTACGGCACGCGGCTCTCCTACTTCAATGGTGATTCGTATCCCGTCGTAAATATTCTTAATGGTGGTCAGTTCGGCAATCATATCAGCGATGTACTGCTCCCTGCCGTAGTTTTTCAGGATCAGTATGAGTTGGTCGAGCATCAGTTTTTGTTCGCAGATGTCCTCCGCCAGCCGTTTTTCGTCGGGACGTTCTTTCAAAAACTGCGTCGACAGGTACAAACCTTCCACCCAAACGCCGGCCACCATCAGGATACTGAGATTGCCGCGACTGTTCTTTTGCAGGTACTTGTCCATTCTGTTGAAACTCTGCTGCGAAATATACACCAGCGAATCAACATCCTGATTGTTGGTAGCCAGACGTTTCAAAGTAGTAAAGTCAAAAAACTGTCCTACATTGATTCCGTCAGCCAGATTCTTCATGGCTGTGATGTAATCCAGCACCATCGACGTTTTGCCGTACATGTTCAAATAACCGAGGTCGCAACCGAAAATGCCCAGATTGAACGCCTTTGCGTAATTGGTGTTGTAATTGGAAACATTCTTGGTCGTTGCCAAATATTTTTGCGAAAACGGTATGTTCAGGCTTTTCACTAACGAAGCCATTTCGATAGGCGACGCAAGATTATCCACCATTTCTTCCATCACGCCCGGACTTACCGGCAACTCGCCAAGCCCAACGCTTATCGAATCGAGGCCAACAAAACCGTCCTGATTGGTACGACTGCATGAATTACAAGATGTGAATCCCTGCATCATCAAAATCATTAAAATAATGACAGACAAAAGTTTATGAATCATACGGCATATTATTTAGGTCATATTATTTTTAAAACGACAAAGTTAAAAATTATTTTTTAAAATGTATACGGCCAAAGAAATCCATCATTTTTTTCAGCCAATCGTAATACAGCGCGACATACAGCAAAGCCGAATAAACCCATATCAAACAGATATTGAACCAATAAGTATCAAAAAATGTGCCGGCAAAATATTTTCGCGGCGCGAAGAAATGGGTGCGTACATTGATGATTCCCGTAGTGGCGGGGTCTTTGTAAATCGGGTCGATTTGCTGTACCAACTCGTGGTTAAATTCCAATATTTTATTTTTCTCGAATGATTTTTTGACAATTTCGCCCAAATGTTCATTCTGGTACGAATTTTTAAGACGTGAATACAGCGGGGCATTCTGTTCGAGCATCATACCAATCTTTTTCTCTTTTTCAGTATTGGCGCGGGCAAATTCCCTGACGTACCGTTCGTTCATCGTCTCGATAAACTCTTTTAACCTGATGGCAACATGCACATCGAATTTGTCGGGCGTTAACAAGGAAAGGTCAAACGTTACGGCGGGATTGAGCGCCAGTTCTTTTTTCACTTCGTTGTACAACACCTTCAAAGCATCGGCGTTTTTCTCTACCTTCTTTTGGGTCGAGACTTCATCAAAACAAAGATCGAGACGTTTTTCCAATTCGGAAATCAGGTATACCTGATGGAAATCGGCCGAACTTTCGCGTTTCTGGACGTCATAGAAATATCTTTCAAAACGGTTGTCCTTAAACTGATGCACCATCAACGCTTCATACGACCAGCGCGTCACCATGAACTCTGCCGCCAACGGTACCTTATTGATGCTCCCAACGTTACGGTTCAATTTGTCGAAACTGAACATCGCCCCGCTGAGTACCATCATCGGAATCATCAAGAGCGGTATAATAATGTATATGGTGACTGCCGAATTGAACGAAGCCGAAATGTTCAGTCCCAACAGGTTGGCAAATACTGCTGTGGAAAATAATGCCAGCCAGTAAGCGAAATACATGCCTTTTACTTCAAGTATCGTATTGGCTATCAGCACAAACAACAGCGACTGAATGGCTGAAATAACAATCAGTATCCATATTTTGGAAACCAAATAACTTGATTTGCTCAGGTTGAGGAAAGCCTCGCGTTTGAGTATTTTCCGGTCGCGGAATATCTCTTCGGCGCTCACAATCAACCCCAGGAACAGGGCTACGATGAGGCTCATAAAGATAAAGATCGGGACGTTTTCGTTTTCGCGGAAAATATAGGTATTCGACGTCGGGTCGGCAATGTAGCGAATCACGTATGCCAGAATGAACGCCAGCGCCGGCGCCTCAAGCATGGTGAGCAGCAGATATTGCCTGTTGCTGATTTTTGAAAAAAAATCGCGAACGGTATAGATACGCAATTGCTTGAACCAGTTCGGTATATGCAAGGCTTTGGGCGGATTGTCGCGGATGACGTCCTGCGCTTCGGGGACATGATTTTTCACGTAAAGTTCTTCCCACTGTGGCGGTGGGACTTTCCGGCTGTCGGTATAATGCCCTAATTCGTCGACCACCCGCGCTTCGATGATGTTGAAAATCAGTTCGGGATTCACATTTCCGCACACGGGACATTCGCCCACGTCGCTGTTGATTTGCGCGTCGGTACGTTTGAAATACATGACCGCTTCCACCGGATTTCCGTAATATATCATGTATCCGCCGGCGTCGAGGATGATCATTTTGTCGAACATTTTGTAAATATCCGACGAAGGCTGGTGAATCACCACGAAAATCAATTTCCCTTTGAGAACGAGTTCGCGCAAAAGGTCCATGACGTTTTCCGAATCGCTCGACGATAATCCCGACGTTGGCTCGTCCACAAACAGAATCGACGGTTCGCGCAGCAATTCCAGCGCTATGTTCAGGCGTTTGCGCTGTCCGCCGCTGATGGTCTTGTTCAACGGCGAGCCTACTTTCAAATCCTTGCGGTCGTGCAGACCAAGATTGTGTAACGTTTTATCCACCAGCGCCGTTAATTCTTCCTCGCTCTTGTCGCGGAAGCACAGTTTGGCGTTGTAATAAAGATTGTCGAAAACGGTCAGTTCTTCAATCAGCAGGTCGTCCTGCGGGATATAGCCGATCACTCCTTCGAGTTTTTCCCTTTCGGCGTGCAGATTGACGCCATTGATGAGCACTTCGCCCTTCGACGGTTTTTCCAATCCGCACAATACATTTAATAATGTAGTCTTTCCGGCTCCGCTGGCGCCCATGATTCCGATCAGTTTCCCGTGTCCTTCGGTAAAACTGATGTTGCGCAACCCAACGACGCCATTGGAAAATCTGAAATCGAGGTTTTTTACTTCAAACGATATTTTTTGGGCAGTGAGGTCGGACAGGAAATGCGCCGCCACGTCGCTGTAATACACCGGTTTGCCTTTGGGCGTTTTTACCGTACTGCCATTGGCAAACAGATAGATACGCCGTTCGTGCAGCCCCAGCCCGTTCAGGAAAAGCGATTCGTTGCCGGTATATTTCAAAAAGTAAAGATCGACGCTCGGTACGCGCAGGATGACCATCATTCCCTGAAGTTCGTCCGTCGCCATCAATTTGGCGTTTGCTAACGATGGCCGGTCGCTGCTGATGAGCAGCACATCCGGTATATCAAGTTCTTCGGGTTTGTTTTTCAGAACGAAAGTTTCGATGCTTTGAAATTCCTCCTTCGCCACCTTGAAAACTTCCGCCACCGTATGGATAATGGCCATACGCTGTTCGGAAAATTGACGGTCGGCATTCACCAGTTCAAACAAACGCAGCAACGAAACGACTTTCTGTTCTTTCGTCAGCGTTTTGTTGATTTTTTTGCAAATGCCCAATACGCGGACAGAATCCCTGACCGATGTTAATCTTTTTTTTCCGGTTTCTTCCTTATCGGTTTCTTTTTCTTCTGATGACTGCGCCTGTTCGTCGAACAATTTCAGGTATCCGTCGGCAGTTTCCCTGTTGAGCTGCTGGTGGAGAAAACTCTCAACATAAGCGCGTTCGCCGCTTAAAACGCCTTCGTCCTGTTTTACAATCAATGCAAACAACTGCATCAACGCCCGTAAAATTTCTTCACTCATACAATCATCCTGTCTTTATTGATTATACGGAAGAAAAACAGAAATGTTTCAATATGGGTGCATTATTGAGATTGAAGATATGATAATCGTGGAAGAATACAAATATTGAATATTCCGGCTAATTCTAATTCTCAAACACCAGCCCATCCCTCACATTATCAATCTTAATCGGTTTATCCGCCTGAACGCTCCCCGAAAGAATACGTTTCGACAATTCATTGAGGATATTCTTCTGAATAACACGTTTCACAGGGCGTGCGCCAAATTGCGGATCGTAACCCACGATGGCAAGCCATTCAATAGCAGC
>Ga0082212_10002041_pt1 | contig 29691 bp, 27 predicted proteins | sample TergutNt197P3_FD_71548 | JGI IMG/M metagenome (GOLD analysis project Ga0082212, IMG submission 71548) | Neocapritermes taracua P3 segment gut microbial communities from Petit-Saut dam, French Guiana - Nt197 P3 | ecosystem: Host-associated > Arthropoda: Insects > Digestive system > Gut ...
AGGAAAAGATATGGAAAAAATAACAACTTCCGACAGCCAGCAGAAAGCCGCTCCCGCGTCGCTGCTATTGGCTTCCAGCCCGCACATTGCCTCTCCGGTTAATTCTACGGCATTGATGAGGAACGTGCTCATCGCCCTTGCGCCGGTATGCATTTTCAGTGTGGTTATTTTCGGCTTGCCGGTTCTGCTGAATATCGTCGTTTCCGTAATCGCGGCGATGGCCGGCGAATCGCTGTTCAGGCTCGCCATTCGCAAGCCGGTCCGTGTGAACGACCTGAGCGCCGTTATCACCGGCATTTTGCTCGCCCTGATCGTTCCCCCGTCCCTGCCGCTGTGGATGACGGCATTGGGTTCCGTTTTTGCGGTTGTGGTTGCGAAGGAATTTTTCGGCGGGCTTGGCGCAAACATGTTCAACCCCGCGCTTATCGGCAGGGCCTTCCTCCTGATGAGTTTTTCCAACCCTATGACTTCCTGGCACAAAGCACAGCCGGTCTTCCCGACCGCTCTAACCGATGCCACCAGTTCGGCTTCAATTCTGGGAGACAGCGAGGTTTTCTCGGATCATCTGCAGGTGTTTTTAGGTTTCAGGGCGGGCAGCGCCGGTGAAACGTCAATACTTTTGATCCTCGCAGCATGTTTTTTCCTGCTTGTTACCAAGACCATCGACTGGCGCACGCCGGTTTCCATGATCGCCTCGGCCTTTGCCTTTGCCTTTCTCCTGGGCTATGACCCGGTGCTTGCCGTTCTTTCCGGCGGCCTGGTTTTCGGTGCGGTCTTTATGGCGACCGATTATGTAACCATTCCGCTGACATCCTGGGGCAAGGTTATTTTCGGAATTGGAGCGGGGCTTATCACGATACTTATCCGGAAATTTGGAGGCTATCCCGAAGGGGTGTGTTATTCGATACTTATCATGAACGCCACGGTTCCCTTCCTTAATAAAATCCTCCCCAAAAAATACGGTTTTGTGCCGGTACAGAAGGCGCCCAAAGGAGGTGCGAAATGAACGTTAAGGAAATGATTAAACTTGGCCTGATTTTGGCTGTTTTTGCCACAGCCGCCTGCGTGATGCTGGCCTTCGTCTATTCCGCCACAGCACCGATTATTGCTGCACGGGAAGCAGATACCCTGAAAGGCGATCTATCAAAAGTTTTCCCCGACCCTGAAGCGAACTTTAAACCAACCGAGATAATAAGCCCAAGCCGCGCCGTTACGATTTCAGACGCATTTATGGCGCTGCACGGCGAGGAGGTCGTTGGCGCGGTGGTTAGCGTGTCTACACAGAGTTTCGGCGGCCCGATGGTTTTTCTTATTGGGGTCAGCGATGCGAAGACAATAACCGGAGTTAAGATTACGAAACATTCTGACACGCCGGGGTTTGGCGCAAATGCCGACTCGGAGACATATTTAGCGCAATTTATTGAAAAATCCATTAATGACCCCTTTGAAGTTAAGGGCGACGTAGATAGTGTTGCGTCTTCTACCATTACCAGCAGGGCTGTAGCCCTGTCGGTAAAGACAGCCGGCCTTGCCGTTGCCGCATGGCTGGACGGGGAAGAGCTGGTCTTTGATGATGGTGCGGAGGAAGAGGTTACCCTGGAATCGGCGCTTGCGGCATTTTTCCCCGATGCGGATTTTGAGTCAGCAGTTGGGATAACAAGCCCCGACGATAACGTTACTATTCAAAATGCTTTTACGGCGCGCAGCGGCGGGCAGTTCGCAGGCGCGGCGGCAAGCGTATCTACAAAAGGTTTTGCCGGTCCGGTAATTACTCTTGTTGGAGTCAGTGCTGAAAAAATGATAACCGGAGTAAGGATATTGGATCATTCGGAAACGCCGGGGCTTGGTGCAGAGGCAGCATCACCATCGTTCCTGGATCAATTCAACGGCAAAAATGTAAGCGACCCCTTTGAAGTACATAACGATGTGGACATCGTTGCATCTTCTACCGTTACCAGCAAGGCAGTTGCCGAATCGGTAAAGGCAGCCGGACTTGCCGTTGCCGCTTGGTTAAGTGAAATAGAGGAGGCAGGTAATGAGTAATAATTCTTCAGGAAAGAGTCTGTTAGGCATTTTCACCAACGGCATAGTCCGCGAGAATCCCCTGCTGATGCTGATGATCGGCCTCTGCTCCGCCCTTGCGGTTACTACCGCTGTTGAATACGGGATTGGTATGGGGCTTTCAATGACATTTGTTCTGCTCATGTCGGAAGTGGTAATCAGCACTTTCCGCAAGTTGATCCCCCCTTCAATCCGTATCCCCATTTTTATCATCGTTATCGCCGCCTTTACCACGGTTATCGACTATGTCCTCAAGGCATGGTTTCCCGAACTTTCAAAGGCAATGGGGGTATTTATTCCCCTAATCGTTGTTAACTGCATCATCATGGGGCGTGTCGAAGGCTTTGCCTCGAAGAGCTCGCTGATAGAGGTAATCGCCGATTCCCTGGGAATGGGACTTGGCTATACCTGGGTGCTTGTCGGCATCTCTGCGGTGCGGGAGTTGTTGGGCGGCGGAACACTTCTCGGTTTCCAGGTGCTGCCTAAAGCGTTTCCGCCGATTATGTTTTTCAAAATGCCGCCGGGCGGCTTCTTTATCTTCGCGCTATTTATCGCCCTGAACCTGTTTTTGAAGAAGAAACTAAAGGATCCTGCGGCAGCTACAGCCGCTGGATGCGAGGGATGCCCGTCTGAGAAGGCCGGAGGCTGCGGAATAGGGAGTGAAAAAGTATGAACCTGTTTAAAATATTTATAGCGGCTTTGTTGATTGACAATGTAGTGCTGATGCGCTTCCTTGCGCTTTGCCCGTTTATCGGGATGAGTACGGATGAAGACAAATCTATCGGAATGGGGCTTGCGGTAACATTTGTAACGGTGCTTGCCACCGCTGTTACATGGCCCATTTTTAGATTCATTCTTGAACCGTTGGGACTTATGTTTCTGCAGACACTGGTATTTATTCTCGTTATCGCTTCGCTCGTTCAGTTGGTGGAATTTTTCCTGAAAAAATCGGTAAAATCGCTGTACGAGTCAATGGGCATTTACCTTGCCCTCATTACAACCAACTGCGGAATTCTGGCGGTAACTTTGGATGTAATAAATAATAACTGTGTTTTTACCGAAAAGCCTTACACTTTTCTTGAAGCCATTGTTTATGCCATTGGGGTAGCGATGGGTTTTCTGCTTTCGATGCTGCTCCTGGCGGGAATCCGGCGGCGTCTCAGAACCAGCCCTATCCCCGCTTTTCTGAACGGGACGCCGGTGCTTTTTGCTGCTACGGCGCTGTTGTCGATTGCCTTTATGGGCTTTAAGGGGTTGGTAAAATGAATGAAATATTAAATACCGCCTTAACAACCGCCGCTTGTGCGGCAGCCATCGCCTTTATTCTTGGTATCCTCCTTGGATTTTTCAAAGAAATATTTGCCGTGCCGGTTGACCCGCTTGTCGAAGAAATCCGCGCGGCGCTTCCAGGTGCGAACTGCGGCGCGTGCGGTTTTCCCGGTTGTGAAAATTACGCACTTTCAATCGCCGCTGGAAATGCCGGCATTACCGCCTGCACCGTAGGCGGCCCATCCGTTGCGGAAAAGCTGGGGGCAATAACCGGCCAATCCGGAGGTGCGATGGAGCAAATTGTCGCGGTACTTGCCTGCCAGGGATCGAACATGCATACGCCCCGCAGAGGAATCTACACCGGTGTTGAAACCTGCAGAGGGGCAAAAGTTGCCGGCGGCACCAAGCTTTGTTCCTTTGGCTGCATTGGCTTCGGCGACTGTGTAAAGGTATGCCAATTCGACGCGCTGACCTTCGATGAGGAAAAGGGCCTGCCGGTAATTGATTACAAAAAATGCACCGGCTGCAAGATATGCATGACCGAATGCCCTGTGGGCATAATCAAGGGAGTGCAAACGAAGGGAAAGGGCGCTATAACCCTCTGCTCCAACCTCAGCCCCAACCGTCAAGCCGTAGCGAAAAGCTGCAAAATCGCCTGCATCAAGTGCAACCTGTGCGTCAAGAACTGCCCCAAGCAGTGCATCGATCTGAGCAGCAACATCCCCGTAGTGGACTACGCCAAATGCGATTCCTGCGGTACCTGCGTAGAAAAATGCCCGACAAAAGTGCTGAAGATTATTGAGCGGGACGTATTGTCGGCTTAGGAAAAGAAAGTAGGAAGTAGAAAGGAGGAGGTAGGAGGTAAGGCCTCTTCTAACTTTCTAACTCCTGCTTTTTTTTGTGCCTTGGCGTGGATTTTCATAAGAATCCCACACGGAGGCACAGAGGCACGGGGGATTGGGCTTTAGCGATAAATTACTTCATAAAATCACGGAAAACCTTTTCCATGGTATTGTTTACCGCATTGTTGACCTTTGCAGTCATAACTTTGGAAAGGCGGTTTATCAGTTTTTTTCTTTCTTGCCGTACTGAGCCATCGTTAAGATATGCATATACTTCAAAGCTATCCGTAGGCAGTACCTGTAATACTTTCGGCCAAAAATGCCGCATATCCAATTCACTCATATCGGTTCCCCCTCCGTGCCTCTGTGCCTCCGTGTGATCCATAGCCATCTAACTCCCCGCGAACTGCTTTACCGCAAAGACCGCCGTCTTCCGCAGATCGCCGACGGTTTTCCGCTGCAGTACTACCAGCCGGAAAATGGCCGCTTCTATCAGGCTGTACAGGTAGTCGTCGGCGGTTTTTATGTTTACCGGCTTGAGTTCGCCGGATTTAATGCCTTCTATTACCAGGGACGCAAGAAAATGCCGCAGCTTGAGGGTGCGGCGGCGGACGAGCTTTTCCGGTTCGGCGCTGTTTTTTGACAGGTGCAAAAGATAGTCGAGAATCACCGAAAGCAAGCGGCGGTTTTCTTCAAGCCGCTGAAAAATGTCCAGCAGGACTTTAGTGATTTTTTCGGCGCTGCCCAGCGAAGAGTCGGTATATATGGTCCGTATGTCTTCTTCCACTTTTGACAATAGCTGTTTGATGCTGTAATTAAAGATTTCTTTTTTGTTTTTAAAATAGATGTACAGGGTTGTACGGGTTATGCCGCAGCGGTCGGCGATCTTCTGGAAGGTGGCGTTTTCAAAACCTTCGTCCACAAAAACATCAAGGGCCTTTTTTAAAATTTCCTTTCGCCTTGCCTCATGCTCCACAACGATTGACATTATTTGCTCCTTTCTTTTTATAGCCTTTCATACTGATAAAAAAACGCCGGAATGGGGCCGCCGGTTATCTCCCGGCAGGAATCTGCCTTCCTGCCGAAAAAAGATTCAAAGCCCGGATGATCCGTTATCACGGCGAGTTTCCAGCCGGGAAAACTTTCCGCAAGCGACGCCATCCCGGCGTATATCCGCTCCGATTCCTGCTTGTCCCCCAGCCGTTTTCCGTAAGGCGGATTGGTAACGATAAACCCCCGCGGATCATTATCCCGAAATTCATCGCACAGAGGCACTGAGGCACAGATGGAATCCGCAGACTCGAATATTCCCTGCTCTTCTTTGCGTTCTTTGCGCCTTTGCGTGATATCTTCTACAAATACATTTGCGGATAATGGCCCTATTGAGGGGCTTTTTTCATCGGCGGGGTGCAGCTTGTTCAGCAGGCCCTGCGCCCGCTCAAGGTTTGATTTGGCAAGGGCGGCAGCCGACGCGTCCCCGTCGCTTCCGGCGATGCGAATCGCCCGCTGGAAATTTACCTTGCCGCGCAGCTCTTCCCGCACCGCTTCCCCGATACTGTCGTCGGCGATGCACAGGTTGTCAATGGCAAAACGTCTGCCCAGCCCCGGCGCCATATCCCAGGCATAGATTAGCGCCTCGGCAAGGATAGTGCCGGAGCCGCAGAATGGGTCGTAGAGCGGGTACTTTCGCTTCCAGCCGGACAGCAAAAGCATCGCTGCGGCGGTTGTTTCCCGCAGGGGGGCAACGCCGCCTTCCGGTCGGTAGCCGCGCTTGAACAGCGGCTGCCCGCTCAGATCGACAAGCAGGGATACCATGTCCTTTTCTACATAGACACGCAATTCAGCCGCCGCCCTTGCCTCGGGCAGTCTTGCCAGCCCCGCCGCCCCGCAGAGCCGCTGCGCCGCCGCCTTATGCACCACCGCCTGAATGCTCGATTGGGCCTTTAGCTGCGAGCGGTTGGAACGCACCTTGCCGACTTTTAGTCCCAGCCGCGCCGGAACCACCGACTCCCAGGAAACGGCGAGCGCTCCCTCAAACAACGCGTCAAAATCGGCGGCGTGAAAGTAACCCGCTTCCAGCAGCACGCGATCCGCCGCCCGCAGCGCCATAAGGGCGCGGTACAGGCCCGCTGTGTCCGCCTGGAAACGAACCTTGCCGAAGCCGGAATCAAGGACGGCAAGCCCCAATTTCTTTATTTCGTTTGAAACAACTTTTTCCGCCCCCACGGCGCACAGTGCGACGGCATTACATAAGGCGGCAGTTTTGCCGGTTCTTTCCACCGATACAGTATAACATATTTTGTGATCTTGTCGAGAAAACTGGTGCGGGATCCGCAATGATGGAGTTGATATTGCCTATGCCGCATTTTGGATGCCATTGTGTTGCGTCTCTACTAGTTGAACTTTTTTTTAATATCATCTAAAATATGACTGAAAGTCAAAGGAGAAAACATGGGAATATCAGAACGGAGAGAACGGGAAAGAGTCGAGCGACGCAGGGCAATTCTAAATTGCGCGAAGGAGCTGATCCTTTTACAGGGGGTGGAGCGGGTCAGCATGGAGGATATTGCCCAGAAAGCGGAACTGTCCAAAGCTACAATATACCTGTATTTTTCCGGCAAAGACGTACTGCTGAACGAAATTTGCGAGGAGTCGGCGCAGGTATTCCTGAACCATTTCAGGCCGCTTCTGGAAACCGGTTTAAGCGGCATAGATATCCTCAAGCGTTTCTGGCGCAGTTATGTGGAACTATTCGGCAGTTCCGACGATATGATCATCATTTTCAAGGTGCGTAATTTTTTAAATTCCTGGCAGCCCATCATTCTGCAGGGAGAACCGGGCAAGTCCCCCTATGTAGAGGCGATTTTGGGAGCGCTGAAAGGCATTATCGACCAGTGCAAGGGAGAAGGGGTTTTTGATCCTGACCTGGATTCCACTCTGGCGAGCAGCCTGCTCCTCTCCATGTTTACGATCCTCGTTGAAAACGCCGCCTGCATACCGCCGGGAAACCCGGATTCCGATGAGTCCCGGGTGCAGATGCAGCGGGAAGCGCGAAAATCGCCCGCCCTCATCGAAGAAATGACCAAAGCCTTTCAGATCATCATCCGGGGCTTTGCCAGGGAAGGCCTGGACCGTTCGTGCCTGGACATTTCGGCCGCGTAATTTTTCACTAAAAGGGGGACTCAAATGAAAAAGTTAATCTGTACGGCTATTTTGGTTTTGGCGGGAACGTCGGTTTTTTGCAATGATTTTTCCCTCAGCGCCGGGGCAGGGGGCCTGTTGGGCGGCTTGTTTACCCGGTATACCATTTCCGCCAGCGGAAGCATAGGCAGCCTGAACCAATCCCAGGAAGCGGATCAGTTCAATTATGGTTTTTTTGCTTTTTTTGATGCAACTTACGGCATCTTCAATATTTCTTTCCAGAATGGGTCAGGAACAAACAATGACGGAGGCATGGCCTACAGCAGCAGGGAATCCATGCTGGGTTTCAGCCTCTTTGGCAAGTACCCGTTCAAATTGAATGAACGGTTCACGATTTTTCCTCTGCTGGGCGCGGAATATCAGGTGTGTCTGGTGAAGCTGCGGCAGGATGGCGATGGCCCGGTTTACCGGTGGAATGATAATGAATATTTTTATGTAACAGACTGGAATTCGTTTTTTATTAACCTTGGGGGCGGGCTGGATTTTAAGCTGCCGAATAATTTTTTCCTTAGAAGCGATCTGATCTACAGCATCAGGTTAATGACTCCCTATGAGGAAAAATTTCTCGATCAGATAAAATCAGATACCGGCGATTCCGGGCCAAAACTTGGCGGTCTTTGCAGCGGCCCGTCATTGCGTATCAGTATAGGCTACCGGTTTTTTGAACGGTAACACCTGTGTATTAATACTAATAGCGAAATAATAACATACCAATAGCGATTATATTCCTCTAAGATAATAGACAATTCCATATATTTGTATGAACATTAGACAAATTTGAAAAAATTTCTAAAAATCAATTGAATATTATCTGTTTGTACAGTATATTTCCGTATGTACAGCGATATGTTGAAAAACTGAATCGCCGTATAAAATCTATTAAAAGTGAGGTAAATTATGAAAAAAAGTGTTTCTTCGTATCTTTTTCCCCTTGTCCTGGCGGTTCTTTTTGGCCTTTCCTCCTGCGTGGATCTGTTCGAGCCACTTGAGGAAAATACCGACCCGGATGACGAAATTACTGCCCAGCTTGGTACGCCTGGGGGGTTTTCCGTATTGTCATATTCGGCAACGGAAATCAAGCTTGAATGGGAAGAAGTGCCTGGCGCCGAATCCTACAGGGTTGAACGCGCTGTTTCGATAGAGGGCGAATCCTTCCTGGTGTGGGAAAGCCTGATTGAAACTGAGGAATTGACATGTATCGACAGTATAATGGATGTTGATGAAGCATCGCTGGAGTCGCCTGAATACCGGAACACGTACCATTACCGGGTCAGCGCATGCACTTCAGATGAAGACTACGATGACAGCGAACCTGCCGGGCAGGATTCGGCCATGCTGTTCCGTGCGCCAAATAATGTTCATGCCAAACACGACGCTTCAGTGGAATTTGTGCAGTTAACATGGGAGAGTTCCGACGGAGCTGAAAAATATGAAGTATGGAGATCCGATAACGAATACGGAACTTCTGCTGAATTTCAGGATGCTGTTTTTGAAAACGAGTTTCACGACACTTCTGTTGAAGAAGGTGTCTATTATTACTACATTCTGGTTGCGGTAAACGGATTTGATAATAAATCCCTGCCGACAAATCCCGTTCGTGTAACCGCAAGGCTCGATACACCGCAGGGATTTTCTGCAGTATCGTGGTCGGCAACGGAAATCAAACTTCAATGGGAAGAAGTGTCTGATGCCGAATCTTACATGGTTGAACGAGCCGTTATTGGTCATGGCGATAATATTCTGAACTGGGAACACCTGGTTGAAACTGAGGAATTCGCCTATATCGACAGGATACTGGATGATAGCGAAGCATCATTGGAATCGCCAGAATATCAATATTCATACCATTACCGTGTCAGCGCCTGTACATCCGATGATGACTACGATGAAAGCGAGTTTGCCGCAGAGAAGGCTGCCATGCTGTTCCGCGCGCCGAACCAGGTTCAGGCAACGCATGGCAGTTCGGCGGAATATGTCCAGTTAACATGGGAGAGTTCGGACGGCGCCGAAAAATATGAGGTATGGAGAAGTGACAGCGAAGGAGGAAAGTCTGCGGAGATTTTAAGTACCGTTTCTGTAAACGAATTCCGCGATTCTTCCGTTGTGCAGGGTGTTTATTTTTACTACAGCCTGATTGCGATAAACGGATTTGGCAATAAATCCCTGCCGACAAACCCTGTTCGCGGCTTCGCGAAGGAATACGGCGCGCTGGACAGCCCCCGGAATGTGCGTTTTGCCTCCGGATCGGGAAGGGGAAATTCCACCGACAGAATAACAATCGAATGGGATCCTGTGGATCATGAAGATGATTTGGATGTGTATTACGCGGTTTACCGTTACAGCGACAGCGATTATTCGCTGATCCCGCTTGCAAAAAAAATCGTGGCTGCACAATTTACCGATGTAACGCCGCTCCCCGGCGAATATTACTATTACCAGGTTCAGGCAATAGTTGATGCAGGGGATAAACAGATTTTGGGAGAGATGTCTGGCGATGATCAGTATGGGCCGCTGCAAGGGTTTGTACTCAGTCCGCCCGATACTGTTATCGCGGCAATAAACCAGAACGGCAGCGCTACGGTAAAGTGGCTTCCTCCCCTCGGCAGCGAAAGCGAGTTTAGTGGATTTACCTATGCCGTCTATTTGAACGGTACAATGACGACATCCGGAGTATCTCACGCTGTTGATGAAAACGGGTTTGTTTCGGAAACGGTGAATTCCATTGCCAGTGACATCAAGGTAACAACCATTAACGGCGTGGTGGAAAGTCCCCCAAGCATTGCAGCCTCGCTGGAGGTTTCCGTTGTAAAGGCAATCGACGTGGAGGCAAGCCAAAACCTGCTTATTCAGGACGAGGATGCCAACGTAAACGGCGTGTATCCGGTAAAGATAACCTGGAAAATCCCTGTCAATGCCTTAACCGCTTCATTCCGGATAGAGCGTTCGAATGGCGCTGGTTTTTCCGAGATTAACGGATCGGCGCTGGGCGTAAACGGTCCTTTCGGCGATGTGTATTCTTACGATACGGCGGCAGGGATTTATGCGTATATCGACAGGAACAGCGCAGCGCAAGCAGGCGAAAAATACTCTTACCGTGTGGTTTCTGTCTATTACGAAGGGCTGGGCGATTTCCCATCGGATGAATGTTCTGGCTGGGGCGCCATAGCAGAGGTTCCCGTTGTAAATACGATCGAAGCGGACGCAAGCCAGCACCTGTTTATCCAGGGAGAGAATGCCAACGAAAACGGAGTGTACCCGGTTAAGATTACCTGGAAAACCCCTGTTAATGATGCAATCGCTTCTTTTCTGGTTGAGCGTTCGGGCAGCTCCGGTTTTTCTGCCATCAACGAAACGGTGCTGGGTGTAAACGGTCCTTTTGGCGATGTGTATTCTTACGATCCGGTGACGGAACTGTATACCTATATTGACAGGAACAGTGCGGCGCAAGTGGGCAAAAAATACTCATACCGTGTGATTTCACATAATGCTGCTGGACAGGATAGTTACTTCTCGAATGAAAGTACCGGTTGGGGTGCATTAACGCAAACCCGGTATATGGTCGAATACAACAAGGTTATGAATACCGCGCTTGGCAAGCTCGACTATATGTACCGATCGCCGGACACATCAAAAATCGGAACGGAAAGTCCGGGCCCTGCCGGCAACATAAGCGGTAATATTTACTACAAAGGTTCTCTGGTAGCATTTGGGCTTGGCGGCGCGGAAATTTTCATTCAACTGACAAATTATTCCGACTTCTATGTTGAAAACGATCCTTCCAAGGGTGCGTATTTCATCCTGAACGGTAACTCTGACACGAAATCAAGCATGGCTGCTTCCGGGAATATGCGGGGAACCATGACAGTCACCGGAATGTATCCCGGCACGGTGGTTTATGGTACTGCATGGAGTACCTCCCCGGATCCGACAAAGGGAATTACCATTTCGGGCGGAAAAGCAGCGGGCGGCCATTATGTGGTTACGCCCCAGGGCTTCCCCGGCGAAGATGTTATCTGGAATCAAAGTACCCCTGAGCCTGGGATATGGATGGCATTTAAAGGCTACAGAGCGGACAGCAATGTAGGAGTAAATGAGGAAAACCTCGAAAATAACCGCCTACTTCCCTGGTATTATTGGGAATAGGGATGGCTGACGGCTGTAATGCGTCCTTGCGTTACAGCCGTTTGTTTCATTATAATAAGGTATGTCCTACAAAAAAGAATACATACCTGCCTTTGTTCTGGCCCTGGTTCTGCTGACCGCATCATGCGTCAGCGCCCCGCAGCGGGAAAGGGAGCAATTCAGCCCCTGGCATTACTCTTTTGCTATCCTCTTTGACACCGAACAGCCCGAAGACGGCCCCCGACTCGAAATAATGCTGTCGCTGCTGCGGATGAATTACCCTGCAGAACATATAGAGTATTTCAACGAGGTACTGTATTCCGGCAGCGATCTTATCGGGTATCGGGATTGGGTACTTGATGAGCACAGGGAGGACTACCGCGACAGCCTTTCGGCCATGGAGGACTTCGACCGGGAAATTATGGTAAGCAACCACTGGAAATACATGGAAACGATTACCATAAGGAGCGTTGAAGAGAAGGGGTTGGTGATAGAACGGGAATATTTTCATTATAACGGCGGCGCTAACGGCCTGATAAACAAGCGGAATTATGTGCTTGACATGGAAGCGCGCAAGCGGATTAGGGTAGACGACCTTTTCCTGGATTATCAGGGAGACGCTGCCCGCGCGGTAATTTACGAAGAATTGCGCAATTACAGCGGCCTTAATCCCGATCAGCCGCTGTCGGCGGGGATTTTCAAGTCGGATCATCCGGAGTTGAGTTTCAATTTTTATGTGTTGCAGGAGGGATTTGGCATGCACTGGGACCCAGACGAAATTGCCCCCAATTCCGAGGGCGGAATCGACATAATCATCCCCTGGCGGAAAATTCGGCCCCTGCTGCTGCACAGCGGCATGGAACTGCTGACAAAATTCGGCATTTATCTTTTTATATAATTTCGGAATGAAATAACGGGCAATAACGATGAAAATTCGCCTAAAAATGTTTTTGGTTGTCCTCCCCCTCGTTATCGTGACGCTGGTGTTTGCGCAAACGGCATCGTACTTCAACGCAGTCAACGGCGTTACGCGGCTGGCCCGGCAGCTATTGGGCTTTAAATTAAACGAACTGGAAAAATACGCCGATAACCAGTGGTCGCTGCTTGTTGAAAACAACTATGCAGGGCGGCAGGACATGGTAGATGCCGCGCAAAAAGCCGTGGAGCTGTACGCGCGGGGGATCATCCTCAGCGGGAGCGAGCGAATTTTTGCCGTGGACGGCGCGGGGAACGTGGTCATGGCGACAAGCCCGCTGGAATTAACGGAGAAGGAAAAGGGGCCGCTGCTGCGGCTTTTGCAGTCGGAATACTCGGGCCTCCAGAACGCCGCCATCGGCGGGGACAAGCGGGTTTTTCAGGCGTTTTATTTTTCCCCCTTCCAGTGGTATTTGCTGATAAGCGAAAGAAGCGACGTTTTCTACCGCGATGCGAATAGAATCGCCCTGCAAACCATTGTCACCCTGGCCGTTGCGATTATCGTTACCTCGGTTCTCCTGATCATGGTGACGGGGCATCTTACCAATCCTTTGCGCAGAATCGTCTCGGCGATGAATGCCATTATCAACTCGGCGGATCTGTCGTCGAGGGTGGAGGTTGAATACCAGGACGAAACGGGAAACCTCGCCCATACCTTTAATCAGATGATTGGCGAACTGGACAGTGCCTACGGGCAGATCAAGCGGTACGCCTTCGATGCGGTACTGGCGGGAAAAAAAGAAGAACGGATACGGCAGATATTCCAGAAGTACGTCCCCAAAGACGTAATCGAGCGCTTCTTCGCCTCCCCCGAAAAGATGCTCATCGGGGACAACCGCAACCTATCGATACTCTTTTCCGACATCCGCAGTTTTACCACGATCTCCGAGGGCATGGCCCCGGACGACCTGGTCAATTCGCTGAACCGCTACTTTTCCGGCCAGGTTGACATTATCTACAGCCGCAGGGGCGTTGTGGACAAGTACATCGGCGACGCGATCATGGCGTTCTGGGGTGCGCCGGAACAGCATGACGACGACGCGCTGCAATCCGTGCTGACCGGGCTTGACATGATCGAGGCCCTTTCCGTTTTCAACGAAAACCAGCGTAGGCTCGGCAAGCCGGAGTTCCACATCGGGGTTGGCATAAACTACGGAGAAGTGACCGTCGGCAACATCGGCAGCGAGCGCAAGATGGACTACACGGTGATAGGCGATTCGGTAAACCTTGCCTCGCGGATGGAGGGCCTTACCAAAGCCTACCACTCCGAGCTGCTGATCTCCGAATACGTCTATGCGCGGCTGCGGCAGGCAAAACAGCAGGATACGGAGCTCCATTTCCGGCTGCTCGATACCGTCGCCGTTAAGGGCAAAACCACGGGAGTAAAAATCTACACGGTAAAGCGATCGCTCACCCCGGCAGAAGCGGCGGCATGGCCCATTCACAACAAGGGAATGGAACTGTATTACGGCCGTTCATTCCGCGAGGCTGCCGAAAAATTCAAGGAAGCCTACCGCCTGCTCGACAAGGACCCCGTCGCCGAAAGCCTGTACCGCCGCTGCGCAGAATACGCCGCCGCCCCCCCCCCCGCCAACTGGAACGGCGTAGAAATCATGAAGACAAAATAATAATTTCTCGAAATATTTCACACGGAGGCACGGAGGCACAGATATTAGGAAAGTTAGGAAGGGTGCTGATTGCTAAACCCCTTTCCTCCTGTGCCTCCGTGCCTCTGTGAGATTTAATTCGAAATCAGTCCTACTGTCCCAGCGCTTGCTGGATTCTTGCCAGGCTTTCTGTGAGTTCGTTGAGGGTCATGTCGCCGATTGACCTTCCCTGCACTATATCCTGGATGTTCGTGATGGTGGCGTTGCGGCTGGTGATGGTCTGGTTCAGCGTGGCGTTTTCCGCCTGAAGGCCGGCGACCGTCTGCCTGGAGGTTTCGGCGTTTTGGGCCTGTACGGCGAGGTTCGTTTCCAGCGACGCAATGCGGCCGTCCTTCTCGCGGGCGCTTTCCTCCAGGGCGGCGTTTTGCGTCCGCAATGTGCCGGCGGATTCTTCAAGGCCGGCAAGGCGCTGCGACAGTGCCGAGCCGTCGGAACTGAAAGCCGCTATCGTTTTGTCCTTTTCCTCCATATCCCGCTCCAGCCGGGCGTACCGTTCCTCCAGGCTAGTGATGGCTAATTCCGCCGCCTCGTCGCGCAGCCCCGATCTGCCGGACTGGCTTCTGCGGGCTTCCTCCACCATCGTCTCAAAGGAATTTATCGCCTGGGTGTAGAGGTCCTTCCTTGCCTGAATGGAACGCAGCGACTGGAATGAGGGGGTGTTTAAAAATCCCCGCATGGATACGATCGTTTCCGCCGCCTCGTCAAGGTGGTAATTGCCGATCTGTTCGTTCAGTTTGGCGAAGAATGCGCCCATCTGGGATTCTACGGCGGCCGCCTGCGCCTGTTCTTTGGAAAGCCGGTCCATTTCGCCGATAGCAAGATCAACGGCGGCGGTGCTCAGGGCAAGCTCGCGGGTGCGGGTATCGAGTTGGGCCTGGAGGTTTGCTTCGCGGGCGCGGGCCTCTTCCAGTATTTGCGAGCGTTCGTCCCGCAGATTGGTCAGCATTGCGCGGTATTCCTCCTGGATCGCCATGAGGCGGCCTTCGGCAGCCTGCTGTTCTGCGCTCAGTTCCTGGCTGCTAGAATGGAGTTCCTGCAGCTCGGCATCAACCTCGGCAAGTTTTGTCGCGATAAGGGAAATCTCATTTTCCTTTGCCTCCAGGCGGGAGGACGTTTCTTTGCGTATTTCGTCGATAAGCGCCCGTTCGGCAGTGTTGTACACCCGTGCCCCCTGGCGAACCTGCGCGTCGGTTTTTCCGTGGAACGCGGAAAGTATGAGCAGCCCCGCAGCCAGGGCCGCCAGCGCTGCTATGTTGACCGCCATGGGAAAGACGTTGCCGCTTTTTTGCGCCTTAAAACGGCCAGGCTTGCCGTCTTCGCCGCTTTCCCCCGCTCCTGAGGCAAGCGAACGGCGGTTTTTTTCGGCAATGCCGTTGATTTTTGCGAGAATCTCCCGCTGCTCTTCCTCGGAAATCCCCGAATTCGCGTCAAAAACAATCTCGGAATGGTTATTCGTCATCTTTCATCCTCCCCAGGCTTATCCTTGCAGCCTGTTTGTTGGACAGTCTTAGCCCTCCGGCTTTCAGCCCCCGCACGCTGTAATCCTGCGCCTTAAATTCCTCCACAAGAACCTTGAGCCGGGGCTTCGGCACGTACTTTACGCTGAACGTAAATTTGTTCCGCGTATCAACATGGAGAACTGCCGCGCCGTCCGGAACAAGAAAATAATCCTTGTTAATGATCCAGCCTTCGATAATGCAGCGTTTAATGTAGGCAAAGCCGGTTTCTTTTTCACGGTATATTATCGAGAATACCGTTTTGGACAGTGCTTCCTTGTCCGCCGCGCCAATCCACCATGCATCTGCGCCCACAAATATTTTATCGGGCAGATCGGTCACCGTATACATGCCGTTTTTGCGAATCGTTAAAATACGGTCGAAGGGCGACACCTCGGCGACTTTTGCCCCGGAGACATTGGTTCCCAGATAGCCGGTTTTTTTGTCGTATTTGAGCTCAACGTCCCTTTTGGCGACCTCCTTCACGTCGACCTTGTCGAACGCGCCGACTTTGGTTTTTCTGGCTCCCGGAGGCAAACCTCCCCATGCCAATTTTTCGTTGGCCTTAATCTTGGCGATTATTCCCTTGAGGTAATTAATCGAGTATACGGTGATATTTTTAAGGTGTCCGTTGATCTCCTTGATCCGCGCTTGTATCTGTTCCATCTCCTCGCGGGCCTTGTTGATGTCGTATAACGAAATTCGCCGGATTGGTATACGCAGCAAATGTTCGACGTCGTCGTGGCTAACGCCGCGCGGGCCGACTTCCTTCAGGAATGGATTAAAACCGGAGACGACCGCGTCCTCGACACCTTTGGCGGTTTTCATCTTTTCGATGCCCTTGTAGATGCGTTCTTCCACAAAGATCCGCTCAAGGGTTCGCAGGTGGAGCTTGTCCTGCAGTTCCTTTTTTTCCAGTTCCAGCTCTTTGGTAAGGATTTTTACAATCTGCTTCGCGTGGTGTTTGATCACCTCGGTAACGGTCATCACGGCGGGCAGGCCGTTCTTGATGACGAGGAGGTTCACCGATATGGACTGCTCGCATTCGGTAAAGGCAAAGAGTGCGCCGACGGTTTCCTGGGCGTACACGCCTCGGGCAAGTTTTATTTCGATTTCGACCTTTTCGGATGTATAATCGTTGATCCCCTGAATTTTGATCCTTCCCGCTTTGGCTGCCGCTTCCACGCTGTTGATCAGGCTTTCCGTCGTTGCGCCATAGGGCAGGTCGGTGATCAATATCCGCTTGGGGTCGGAGGTGTCAAGCTTTGCCCTGACCAGCACCTTGCCGTTTCCGTCGCGGTAATCGGAAACGTCGACAAGGCCGCCGGTGGGAAAATCGGGGTACAGTTCAAAGCCCTTTCCCGAAAGGCAGGCGATCTCCGCCTCCAGCACTTCGACGGCGTTATGGGGGAGAATCTTCGTTGACATGCCGACGGCAATTCCCTCCGCGCCCATTATCAGCACTACGGGGACTTTTGCCGGAAAAAGCACCGGTTCCCTGCTGCGGCCGTCGTAGGAAGGGGCCCATTCGGTCAGCTTAGGATTGAATAAAATGTCCTTTGCAAGGGGCGTGGCCCGGCATTCGATGTAGCGCGGCGCGGCGGCTTCGTCGCCGGTGTAGATGTTGCCGAAGTTTCCCTGCCGGTCGATAAACAGCTCTTTGTTGGCGAGAGCTACCAGGGCCGCATTAATTGAAGCATCGCCGTGGGGATGGTACTTCATGCACTCCCCGACAATGCTGGCTACTTTATGAAATTTGCCGTCGTCGTTATCAAAGAGGGTATGGATAATCCGCCTCTGCACCGGTTTTAGGCCGTCTTCCAAATCGGGTATAGCGCGGTCCTTGATCACATAGGAAGCATATTCAAGAAAGTTGCGATCAAAGAGGTTTTTAATATATGCCATGGGGATATTATAACATTTTTGTTAAAAACAAACAATCGCCTTGACAATACGTAAATAACATTATACTGTTTTTTATTAAGGAGAAAACAAATTATGGCAAAAACAAAACTTACACCGGGAGCGGCGGTTAACGCGCTTCTGCAGAAACACGGCTTGAATTACAACCGCCTCGCAAAGGCCATCGGCATTTCCAGCGCGATGGTTCGCCTGATTGCCCGCGACGAAAATCCGGTATCCGCCGCCGTCGCATTCCGTCTCGCGAAGTTCTTCAAAAACAAGCCCGAATACTGGCTCGATTTGCAGAAGGACTTTGACATTGCAAAGACCGCCGCAGACAAAAAGCTCGCCAAAGCGCTCAACGACATTCCCACTTACGACAAGGCGACATTCGAGCGGAAGAAAAAAGCCCCCGCGAAACCCGCCGCCCGTGCGAAAAAACCCGCAAAACCGGCAACCCGCGCCAGGAAGAAGTAGTTAGTGAAACATCTGGAAATTTACTTTAGATAACTCTCACAGAGGCACAGAGGCACAAATTTTTGATCGTATTATTCAAACATTGTGCATTTCTCTGTGCCTTAGTGCCTCCGTGAGGCGAAATGAGAACTAGTCATCGATTGCTGTTTAGCTTAGGACCATTTTGTAGCCGAAGACTTCCTGGAAGAGATCGGACTTTTCTTCCAGGCCGATGAGTTCAAGGGATATGTCGTAAACCCCGTGGGCGTGCAGGGCGATGATTTGTGCCCGGCGTTCTACGGCAAGAGTTTTTATCTGCTGGGTGTGGCCCCGGTCGAGGGCATCGGCTACCCGTAAAATTGCCGCCATTTTCAGCACGAGGATACGCTCTTCGCGCTGAAGGGTGATGTAGTCGATGTCGGACTGCGCCGGGGAATCTCCCCGGTGGTAGCGAATAACGTTTGCGATAATGTCCTGCTCGCTGCGGGGCAGTCCGAAAATTTCCGAATTGGCGACGATGTACTGGCCGTGCTTGTTGTGGCCGGAACCCCGGATATACGAGCCGATGTCGTGGAGCATCGCCGAAACTTCCAGCATCATCCGCTGCCGGCGGTTCATGCCGTGTTCCTTTTCCAGCGCGTTAAAAAGATCCAGGGATAGTTTGGTAACATGCCGTGCGTGGGCCTCGTCGAAGTGGTATTTTTTTCCCAGATTAACCGCAGAGGCAATTATCTGCGAGAAAAATTCTTCCTGCAGCTCCGAATCGACCCCAAGGGCAAGATCGACAAGGTATCCTTCCCGTATCGACATGAGGGGCACCACCACCTGTGCGGCGCCTGTCAGCTCGAGAAACAATTTTAATACAAATATTCCCGGAATAAAGCCCTCGGCTTCGGAATAGGAAATCCCGAGTTTCTGAATACAATCCTCTATGCTGTAATTCCGTATCCTTTCGGCAAAATCAATAAAGTCCTGGCGTTTTATAACGCGGCAATGCTCGTTAAGCTTGCTGCCCACCTGCAGCGAGGCAAGCCGCGCGTCAGAACCGGCTACGACGAAGGTCCGCACATGGGCCATGTCCATTTCCGCGTTCAGAAGGCCGGTGGTGTTCCGGATGGCTTCGCTCAGGTACCGCTCGTTGAACGAACCCGGCCCCGCCCGCAGCCGTATCCGCTGATCGATGATGATCGTTCCCAGCTTGATGCTGTGGGCCGCCACCATCTGCCCCTTCCGCAGCAGCATTATCTCGGTGGAACCGCCGCCAATCTCGATTATCATCGAGTTGCCCCGCCAAAACACCGGAAGGTCGTCCTTGATAGCGAATCGCACGCCAAGGTACATGAGCCGGTTTTCTTCGATCCCGTCGACCACCGAAGGGCTGAAACCCGTCTCCTGTTTTATCCGGTCCATATACACGTCGCGGTTCCGCGCCACACGCAGGGCGCTTGTCGCGATAACATGGACATCGCCGGCGGCAATGCCCCAGCCGGCCAGCAGTTCTTTGAAATTATTCAGGACGGAAAGACATTCCAATAGCGATTCGCGTGATAGCTCGCCGGAGTCAAAAACGTCGCGGCCAAGGGCAACCGGCCTTTCCGCCCTGTCCAGCACCGTCCATTGCCTGCCTTCTTCCATTTGCGCAACCAGGAGCCTTATGCCCGTTGAACCTATTTCTATGACGGCGACATGGTGTTTTTTCATAGCTTGTCAATCAGCATTGAGCATTTTCCCGAAGGGATCGGCAGGGTTTTTTTCTTCTTTCCAAGAATATTAATCGTAAAGTAATACAGTTTTTCGCTTTCCATGTGAATCTCCCATCCCCGCCCGCTCTTGTTTGAAAGAATCGTTATCATGTTTTTTTTCAGGGAGAGGTTTTCCACCCCCATGATTTCCAGGTTGGGGATGATCCAGTCTACCGTTTTGCGGGGGAGGGATATAAAAAGCCCCACAACATTTTCGATGGTCAGGCAGATTGTGGAAAGGGCGTCGTAGGCAAGGTACTGGGGGCGGGGAAAATCCGCCTTGCCGGGCCAGCGCGCAGGGCCTTCCTTTGTCGGCAGATAGGCTTCCCAGAGGTTGCCCTTGTGGTGGTTGCCGTCGGAGCTCATCGAGTCGAGCATGAAGTACAGGTGGCGAATGGCGCTGTCTCTGGCCAGGTCCCATCGCTGGTAGCGTTCAAGCCCCTTAATTACCATGAACGTCAGGTGGGGGTAGACGGCGCCCTTGTACCCCTTGCCGTTTTCGTCGAAGCTCTTGTCGGAAAGGGACAGCGTGGGAAAGGGGTGCGGTGCGCCGAAAAATTTCGGGTCGGAAAGTTTGGAGATGATCCGCTCGGCCTTTTCGTCGTTGGGAATTTCCGCCAAAAGCGGCCAGTAGCCCGCTATGGTTTTTACCGGCAGCCGCTTTTCGCTTTTGTCGATGTCGTGGTAGAAACCGTCTTCCGGATCCCACATCAGCGAGTTGATTCTGGTTTTAAGGGCGAAGTACTGCTTTTTGTACAGAAAGCTGGTGTCCTTGTCGTTGAGGATGTCGGCCATGGCGGACATAAACAGGGCGTTTACCGCCATCATTGAGTTGAAGTCCAGGGAATAGTAGGTTCCCTCGCGGGGAGAGTTGAGCATCCCCGTAACGGCAAGGGGGACGCGGTACAGGCCGTTGGGCTTTCTGAAGGTCTTGTCTATCCAGCCGGTGTACTTGTGCAGGACCGCCAGAACGTCCTTGACCCGCTTCTTGTTTGCCGATTTATGGTAGATGTTGTACTCGGCCCAGGCAAATAGGGGGATACCCAGGCTCTCGGCGTTGTCTTTTTCCGCTGTCGGCGAACCGGTTTTGACGTCGTAGGCACTGCGGATCGCCCCGTTTGGCTCCTGGCGTTCGTAAAACAGGTCTAAAGTGGGCGTTGCCTGGTAGATTCGGTTGGAATAGACGAGGAAAAAGGACGAATATATCGCATCTGCCTGGTAGACGGTCTTCGATCCCGGATAGGAGAAGAATTTTCCGTCAATTCCGCCCTTTTCGCTTCCGCTGTTCCAGCAATCCTGTATCCATGCCCATGTTTTATCGTATATATCGACAAAATCCTGATCATAAAAGTGGATTTTGGGAAAATCGTGCTTTGTCACCCATACCCCTTGACTTTTGGCATTTTTCTACTGGATTTAATTATACACCCTGTCTGTTCAAATTACCAACTTTTTTTTCAATTTTTCTTAATATTTACCAATTATCAGTCGAATTTGCCGACAAAAAAGGCTCTTTGCCGTCCGGCCTATATTGGCCGCAGCAAAGAGCCGCATGGTTGCTTAACCGTTCATTTTTCGAGAATAAATTCTACCCGTCGGTTTTTCCACCAGTTGTCCCTGTCGGCAAATTCGACGACGGTGCGGGCGCTGCCGACGCCCAGGGGAGTCAGCCTTGCACGGTCAACGCCGTGGTTTGCCAGGTATTCCACCACGGCTTCCGCCCGCTCTTTGCTGAGGGGCAGCAGCCCTTTTTCGCTGCGGGTACCGGTTTCCTCGTTGGTGCGGGCCCTGGTTCCCGGGGCGGTGGTCGGATTCGCGTGCCCTTCCACCGTCACCCGGTAGTCCTCAAACTTGTTGAGAACGCCGGCGATTCGCTGCAGGATGTATTCGTTGTTTTCAGATATTTCGGGGGCCACGCCTTCGATGAATTTGCCGGAATTGGGCGCAAAAACAATGGAAGGAACAATGACCCTCAGGAGGTCTCCATCGCGGTGTACCAGAACGTCAACCGAAATGATCCCTTCATATGTCGATACATTGTTGTAAATATCGTTTACCGTCAGCCTGAAATGATAATCCGATGCGGACTGAACCAGTTCGCCCGACGTGCTTAGCCCGTCCCAAATCAATGTGCCGGTGGGGTCTCCCTCTCCGTCCCACTTGGAAAACCGGAGGTATGGGGGATTCGGCTCGAGGATCTCAATGTGCCAGCCGTAAATGGGTGCGCTGTGGGTAACGGTGATTGTCACTTCCAGTTCGTCATCGACACCGTCGCCATCGGGGCTGAACGGAACCGGCGAAAGCTGTACCTGAATCTCGGGCCCCTCTGTGGGCGGCACAAACTCCGGCTCTTCCGGCGGCGGGGGAGGGGGCGGCGGAGGCGGCGGAGGCGGCGGCGGGGGAGGAGGAGGCGGCGGCGGCGCGACAGGGGGCGGCGGCGGGGGGGGCGGTGAGACACATGCCGCAATAACGGAAACTGCCGCGAAAGCAGCCAAAACGATCAAGATCAGAATAAACAGCTTTTTCATAGACTCTCCTTATTATTTATTATTATTTTATTGTGACTCAATACAAATAATCCGTCAAGGTTTCGTTCCGCATTACGCTATGTCAGCGCGTCAAAACCCTGCCTGAGGTCGTCGAGTATGTCGTCGATATGTTCTATTCCGACGGAAAGCCGGATGGTGTTGGGCTTGATTCCCGCTTCAAGGAGCTCCGCTTCGCTCATTTGGGAATGGGTGGTGGAAGCGGGGTGAATCACCAGTGATTTTACGTCGGCGACGTTGGCGAGCAGCGAAAAAAGGCATAGTTTTTCGGAAAATTGCCGGGCCTTTTCCGCCCCGCCCCGTATCTCGAAGGAAAAAATCGATCCCGCACCTCCGGGAAAATACCGTTTGTAAAGACTGTGGTCGCGGTGGCCGGCCAGAGCGGGGTGGTTTACCTTTTCCACCTGGGGATGGGTGGCGAGGAATTCAACGACTTTGAGGGCGTTCGCAACGTGCCGCTCAACACGGAGGGAAAGGGTCTCCAGCCCCTGCAGGAAGAGGAAGGCGTTAAAAGGCGAAAGGGTCGAACCGGTGTCGCGCATCAGCACGGTCCGCGCCTTGACGATGTATGCGAGTTTTCCCGCCAATTCGGCAAATACCACGCCGTGATAGCTGGGATTTGCCTCGCTGAGTGAAGGAAATTTGCCGTTTTGCGCCCAGTCGAATCTGCCGCCGTCGACTATCACGCCGCCGATACTCGTGCCGTGCCCCCCGATGAATTTGGTCGCCGAGTGAATAACGATGTCGGCGCCGTAATCGATTGGGGCCATCAGGCAGGGGGTGGCGAAGGTATTGTCGACGATGAGGGGGATGCCGTGGCGGTGGGCGATGGCGGCGATAGCTTCAATGTCGGCGATGTTGGCGTTGGGGTTGCCCAGGGTTTCGCAGAAAATCGCCTTAGTGTTTGGCCGTATCGCCTTTTCAAAATTCGCGCTGTCGCCCGAGTCGACAAATGTTGTTTCCACGCCGAGGTCTTTGAAGGTGTTGGCGAAGAGGTTGTAAGTGCCGCCGTAGATGTACTTGTCGGAAACGATGTGATCGCCGCACCGGGTGATGTTCTGGATCGCGTAGGTGGTCGCCGCAGCGCCGGAAGACAGCGCCATGGCGGCGGCCCCTTTTTCAAGGGCGGCGATGCGCTTTTCAAAGACATCGGTGGTGGGGTTCATCATCCTTGTGTAGATGTTTCCCGGCTCGGCCAGGGAAAAGCGGTTTGCCGCAGTTTCCGAATCGGGGAACACATACGAGGTAGTCTGATAGATGGGAACCGCCCGCGCGCCCGTGGCGGGATCCGGCTCTTCCTGTCCGGCATGAACCTGCAATGTTTCAAACCGGTAATTTTTGTTAATCATATTAAACCTTGAGTATTTTGCTTCCCCGTTCCAGGGCTACCATGCCGGTGCGCGCCATTTCGAGGATGCCGTAGGGCCGCAGTAGCAGCAAGAGGCCGTTGAGTTTTTCCGTGCTGCCGGTAGCCTCCACGGTGATTGTTTCGGGGGAAACGTCGACAACGCGGCCCCTGAATATGCCGGTGATCTCCATAACGGCGGGGCGGGTTTTTTCGTCCGCGCCTATTTTCACCAGCATTATCTCCCGGCGCAGGCAGGATTCGCCTTCCAGTTCCCGCACCGCGATCACGTCGACAAGCTTACCCAGTTGTTTGACTATCTGTTCAAGAATCCGCTTGTCGCTCTTTTGCCCGGTTCCGTTGATCGCGATGGTCATCCGAGAGACAGTGGGATCGTCGGTTTCACCCACCGTCAGGCTGTCGATGTTAAAACCCCGGCGGCTGAAAAGCCCGGACACCCTGCTTAATGTTCCGGCCCGGTTTTCCACCAGCGCCGATACGACATGCTGACTCAAAACAATCTCCGTGTATTACTGTTCAAGTTCTTTGATGTAGGGCATATATTTTTTGTCGGATTCGGCAATGTGCTGCAGCACCCAGTCCATCAGGTATTTGACAAAACCCGCCGGATCGGGATTGTCCTCCTGTTCGAAGGTCGATACCTGCTGGGCTACCTTGGCGACAAAATCCTCATGCTGTTTCTTATGTTCCTCGTAGAGAGGATAATTAACTTTCAGCATGATCTCTTCTTCTGTGGCGAAGTGGGTTTTTACGTACTGCACCGCGCCCTGAATCGTCTTCATGAAAAACACTTTCGCAATTACCCCGCCCATCTGGACGCCGGCATAAAATTCATTGGTCATCTTGACCAGCCCCATGTGCTGCCCGTCAATTTTTTCGTTTCCGACAAGAAAATCATCGCTCCACGCTACCAGTTCATCAGCCATTTCCCGCTCCTTATCATTTTGTACCAGTATACCCCAAATTGGCAGAGAGGACAATCCCGTAAATCCTCACGCAAAGGCGCGGGGGATAATTCCGTAATTCCTCACGCAGAGGCGCAGAGGCGCAGAGGACGCGGAGAGCGCTTTGTTGTTCGCGGGCTACTCGCAATCTTCAAGCCATGCGAGGAGAAAGGAAAAGGGGGGAGTAGGGAGTAGGGAGTAGGGAGTAGGGATCAGGGATTGGGGACTGGGGATTGGGGTCGTCATCGAACTATCGGGGTATGCTTCGGGAGCACGATCATTGTCCGAATTACGAACCTTGCCTTCTTCTTAACTCTGCGTGCTCTGCGCCTCTGCGCCTCTGCGTGAAATTTTCGAGAAAACGCCTCTGCGCCTCTGCGTGAAATTTTCGAGAAAACGCCTCTGCGCCTCTGCGTGAAAATTTCGAAAAAACGCCTCTGCGCCTTGGCGTGAAAATTTTCGAGAAAACGCCTCTGCGCCTCTGCGTGAGATTTTCGAGAAAACGCCTCTGCGCCTTGGCGTGAGATTATTGGGGATATACGGCAGCGCGTTTTAGGCGGTCGTTTATTGCCGCGCCGAGGCCTTTGTCTCCGGCAAGCTGGGTGTGTATCCGCTCAACGCCGGAACTGTCCAGCCGATGCAGCGTTTCGAAAAGCCGCGCCGCCGCCTCAATCGCGTCCCCCGTTTCGGAAAGTACCTCTATCGCGGCGGCGTTTACCGGCGGCCGTTGTCCGGCGAGCCATGCGTCGCGGGAAGCGCCGTCAAAAAAAAGCAGAGCCGCGCCGGGCTGGTTGGGCATAGCGCCGGGGCTGTCGTTGCCGTACACCGACAGTGGAACGCGGGGGGCGTAGTGGCTTTTTAACATTCCGGGGGAAGCCATGCCGTTTTCGCTTGCGGGTACGCTCTCGGCAGATTCCCCCGCGACAAGACCCACGGCAACCGGGCCGATAACCGCTTCAATCGCCTCTTTTGGCGTGCCGCCGGGGCGAAGAATGCGGCTCTGCCCCCCGCTGATGTCAAGCACGGTGGACTCAAGCCCCACCGTCGTCGGGCCGCCGTCGAGGATCAGGCCGGCCTTGTCGCCGAGCATTTCCAGGACATGTTCGGCGCGGGTGGGGCTTAAATAGCCGAAGGGGTTCGCGCTGGGGGCCGCCACCGCCCCGGTGGAAAGCATGATTAGCCGCCGCGCCGCGTCGTGGGCGGGAATGCGGACCGCGACGGTGGGCAGGCCGCTGGTTGCAAGGCCAGGCACGGCGTCCCGTTTGGGCAGAACCAGGGTAAGGGGCCCCGGCCAAAAACGTCCGGCAAGCGCGGCAAGGTTTTTGCGGGCCGCCCCGTCCAAAAGGCCGGTGTCGGCGACACATTCCAGCGCTTCCACTGCGGCGATGTGGACGATCAGCGGGTCAAAGCGGGGCCGGCCTTTGGCCTCAAAAATTTTCGCAAGGGCGGCGGGGTTGTATGCGTCGCCGCCCAGCCCGTAGACGGTTTCGGTGGGAAATGCGGCAAGGCCGCCGCCGGAAATAATTTCCGCCACCCGCCGGATCGATTCTTCGCTTATTTTTACAAGGGGCATGGCTGGTCCTGCCGCTTGCGGGCGCAGAGCATGAACATCTCGTCGTCGTCGATGACGATCTCTTCCCGCAGCCCGTTCCGGTTGAGGAGGGGAACGTACTCGACGGCGGGCAAAAGGTAGTCTGAGTTGATCCCATGCGAGCGGATGTGGGTATGCGTCCCGTTGATCCGTTCCCTTGATGTTGAATGTAGCACGCTCAGCATACCGCCATGCTTGAGCGCCGCCGAAAATTGTTCTATCGCGGCGCGTTTGTCCTGAAAATGGGGAAACACCGAATAGCAGACAATGTGGTCAAAGGCGCACCCGGCGAAAGGATATGTCAGCGCGTCGGCGGCGATGAAACAGACCCGCGCCGCGCCCGGTTTGCCTTTTGCCTTCGCGATCATTTTTTCGGCGGCGTCGATGGCGGTGATGTTTTCCGCGGCGGTGCGTTTTATCAAAAGCGGAAGCAGGACGCCGGTTCCCGTGCCCACATCCAGCACCGCTTCTCCTTCCGCAATACCGAGCATATCCAGCATCTTTTCAATTTTTTCCAGCGGATAATGATTCGTCTCGTCCCATGTATCCGCCTGATCGTTAAAAAAATCCCCAGTTCCCAATGCCGCAATTCCCTGCCACAATAATACCAGTTAAAAGTTAATATTGAATAGTGATTAGCGGCTGGTACTCACTGACCGCTTCTTCGTGCTATGATGCTTTGTGCTCAAGTACATTCTCTTTGATTTGGACAACACCCTTTATTCAAGCCGCTACGGGCTGGAAGATAAAGTCTCGCAGCGCATTTGGGAATTTACCGCCGCCTTTTTGGGTGTTTCGGTGGAGGAGGCGCGGCGGCAGCGCATGGCGCTGGTAGACAAGTACGGCACCTGCCTGGAATGGCTCATGATGGACAAGGGCTTTACCGACTGCGAAGCTTACCTTGCCGCAGTCCATCCCCCCGGCGAGGCGGACGACCTTCCCCCCGATGCAGAACTGCGCGCCTTCCTCTCCGGCCTTCCCCTTCCCATGGCGATTCTCACCAACGCCCCCCGGGAACACGCCGACCTGATCCTCGGCAAACTGGGTGTCGCCGATCTTTTTACCCAAATTTTTGACATACGCTTATGCAGCTATCGGGGTAAACCCCGTCCCGACGTTTATGCCAATGCCCTTGACACTCTGGGCGTTGCGGTTAATGAAGTTTTGTTCATCGACGACAACCCGCACTATGTCGCTGGCTTTATCGTCCTGGGCGGCAAGGCCCTGCTGTTCGATGAAAACGACGATTATCCGGACTCCGCCCTGCCAAGGATACGGGCGCTTGGGGAATTGGTGAAATTTCTTTAGGATCAACGAATTACGCGAATGTACACGAATTGGGGGATGAAAGAATAGGATGTTTCCCCAAATTTCCTCACGCCAAGACGCAGAGAGAAAGCTATAACGCAGCGGCGATTTCTTTTTGTACCATTTCGCCGATAATATCTGCCGGTGTCTTGTGAGCGGTTATCGCTTTGTAAAATAAATAATCCGCAGTAAATGAATCAACTGTTATTGAACGGGCAGATTGGGCAGCTAGAGCAGCTTTTCTTTGGGCGAAAAAACCTGTTCCGTTAGGACCGGGTTTTGGCGGATTTTTTGTCCATTTTTCGTCAAGAGCGGCATATTCTTCTTCGGTTAAATCAGGCATAATTTCTCCTATTCATTATCAAGCAAAAAATTGTGAATATTCCGGTATTCCATCGCATGAAATACCCGAACCGTATCTTGATCAAGGATATTATAGTATATTTCAATTGGGTTGCCCTTTCGGTCAAAGCCGACGAGCAGTCGTTTGTTTTCTGTGTCTTCATCTCCTTCAAGATAACCATCATAAATGGCATTATCAATAGCCAATCGTATGTCTGCCTCAGTTATGCCATGCGAAAAAGCTGATAGGCAAAACTTGATATCTACGTCCATCATCACATAATAGCCAATTTTTTTATCATTGTACAGCATGAATAGTAACGCCGTTGCACGGTCGTACAACGGCGCAGGATATTTTCTGTTTTTACAAATTCAGTGCCTGTTACATGGTGTTTACAATCGAAATAATTACTTTTACAGCCTCTCAGAAGCTGTTCCAACTACTTGACCAGATGATGTGTCCAATGCTCTTAAACGCAAACGACGAAGATTTCCTTCTCCGTCCACTCTGCCAGTTATTACAATACTTGCTCCGGCTATATTACCAATTCTTGCGGCTGTTGAGTCATCAACTTCACCACTTGTACCAAATCGTTGTTCAGCCCGTACTCTATCCAATTCTGATCTATCAATAATGACAAAACCTTTCCTTCGTAAAATATGTTCGAGTTCTCCAGTAATAAAATCTGTGGTACTTTTATCTTGTGCAGTTATATAAACGATAGCAAGTCTTGATCGTGCTGTAAAATTTTCTGATACTTCATCTGCTGCTCGTTCTAATGCACCTTCAATTCCAGTAGTAACTCTTCCCGATGAATTTATTTCTGGAAGTAATACCACATCACCAGTAGTGGTAATCTTTTGTGTATTGCCTGCAACGAAGCTCACACCCATAACCAATAATCCAGGTACTAAGGCATCAGAGTTTACTGCAATTGCTATTCCACTCATAGTTGGTCCTGCAATATTTACCAGCAAATTAAGTAAATTCCATGCTGACCAATTTCCAGTGATAACAATATTCCTAATTTCAATATTGCCTTCATATTGTTTTTTGGCAGCTCTTAATAATTCAGTATGTGCTTTTTGCCTGATGTTTTTTTTATTTATAATATGAAGCCATTGGAGTGAATTAAATTCTACCTCAACCTGCCCCAATACTTGTGTCTGCACTCGTTCATTTGCACTAATTTCCCTATCTTGTATGGAAACACAAGAAGAAAGTATTACAATAATTCCTAATACAAAAAAATAAAAGTTTTTCATAAAAGTCTCCTTCATAGAGTTTCGCCATAAGTCATAGTTGGCGAAGACAGCAATAACTAAAAAATCATTTTTGCACCAACGGTGTCATCATTAATTCTTAAAAATTAATAATTAATAAAATAAAGCCCCATGCAAAGGATGGCATGGAGAGAAGAAAAAAGGCGGGCAAAATAATTTTATTCCGCGAATTTTCTCATTCGATTTTCGGTAACCTGTGTGTGTCATTTAACTCCCTGTAACATAAAAAAATTTCGTTCTACATATAAAAAGTAGAAAGCCAGTCCAACCTTACTCATGGAATAACCGCCGTTAAGATGGGAATGAACAGTTCCGCCTGACCATTGGTGTCCTTGTAGCGAAGGCAAAAGTAAATCGTGTTCACGCTCTAGCCGTCGTAGGCGTTGATCACCTACATCCAGTTTTAGATTATTATTGTCTGTTTTTATACCAGAAAGAATCCCTTCCAGTGCGAATGTATTTCTCAAAATGGTAAAAAAGCGATAAAAAATGGAAAATCTGGAGAAAATTACAAATAATTTAAAAATAATTGATGAATTTTGGGTTAAATCACCGAACTTGGCACGGTTCTTGCTGG
>Ga0082212_10002042_pt1 | contig 29691 bp, 31 predicted proteins | sample TergutNt197P3_FD_71548 | JGI IMG/M metagenome (GOLD analysis project Ga0082212, IMG submission 71548) | Neocapritermes taracua P3 segment gut microbial communities from Petit-Saut dam, French Guiana - Nt197 P3 | ecosystem: Host-associated > Arthropoda: Insects > Digestive system > Gut ...
TTGGTGGGTTTATTTGCTTGCTTTTATGGCTGTGGCAGCAATTACGGCAGGTACGGTGACCTTCCAGAACTGGCGGGCGGCAAATGATCATCCGTTGAAGGCGATAAAGTCGGAGTAGAGACGGATAATAATCCGTCTGTACTGCGTAAGATAGTAAGAAAAGATTGAAAATAAATTTATAAGTTTGCAGAGGAATTTATTAAACCGTTAAGCAATGGAAAATAAGAGATTAAAATTGCCGGTTGGCATACAAACTTTTGAAAAGTTGCGTGAAAATAATTTTGTTTATGTTGATAAAACAAAATATTTAGTCAATTTAATTGATACAGGCGAGATATATTTTCTTGCCCGTCCCCGAAGATTCGGGAAATCGCTGACCATTTCTACTTTCGATGCACTGTTTTCGGGCAAAAAAGAACTTTTCAAGGGGTTGTATGCCGAAGAATTTATGAACAGGCCGGACTATATTCAAAGTCCGGTTATTTGGTTAGACATGAGTAGTGTAGCGACAGAATACGGAATAGATGGATTAAAAGAGTCCATCAAACAAAAAACAACAGAAATTGCTGATGATTTGGGTGTTGAAGTTCCAAAAGATTTGCCCGCCGGCGATATTTTAAGAAATCTGATTACAGGTGCGGCAAAGAAATACGATCGGAAAGTGGTCATCTTACTGGATGAATACGACAAACCTTACACCGATTTCGTCAATGACCCTGCAATGGCTGAAGAAGTTCGTAATGTGCTGAGAAATTATTATGTGCAAATCAAAGCCAATGATAAGGATATACGTTTTACGTTCATTACCGGCATATCTAAATTTGCGAAATTCGGCGTATTTTCTACTTTAAATTCACCACTCGATATTTCATTGATGTCCAAATATGCTGAAATATGCGGATATACGGAAGAAGAAATCATAAGGTACTTTCCTGATTATATTGAAGAGACCGCAAACAAAATGCAAATAACAACAGAAGAATTATTCACAAAAATGCGGGATTATTACAATGGTTTTTCGTTTGATGATGAAACAAAAACGAGGCTTTACAATCCATATTCCACCTTACTGTTTTTTGTTGAACAGAAATTTTATAATTACTGGATTGAATCAGGCAGGTCTAAAGTTATTGCGGATTATTTAAAACACAGACATTTAACCGTAGAGCAGTTTCGTCATTATCCGATTTCAAGGGATTTTGCCAAAAGTCCGGGCGACATGGATACCACCACCCCGGAAGGTTTTTTGTATCAATGCGGTTATTTGACTTTGCGTCCGGGTACAAGTAGAGAGCTTTCGCTTGACTACCCCAATACCGAAGTGCTTAATTCGATGTCGGAAATGCTTACACAAAATGTATTAGCCGAAAATGCAAACAGTATGCAAAATTTGTTGTTATTAAGTTTATCGGCTAATAATTCAGAAGGATTCATCAACACCATCAATGCATTATTAGCAAGCATTCCTTACGATGATTTTACCAAAGCCGCCAATCAGCATATTCTATTCAACGGTTACACATTTCCTGCTCAGGAATGGCTTTATCGTTCCACAATTCTTGCTTTTTTGCGTGGTTGCGGAGTGGTCGTTGTCGCCGAAATGCACACAAACATGGGTCGTGCCGATTTGGTGATTTCACACAAGGGCAAAACATGGGTCATTGAACTCAAAGTCGCTTACGAAGGCGAATGTCCTACCCGAAAAGCCGAAGAAGCAATCCGGCAAATCATTGATAATAATTACGCAACGCCTTATCCCAATGCTATTTGTATGGGATTAGCCATAGACGATTCGCTCCGGCAAATTACCGATGTAAAATTTAATATCTAACTATGCTTACTAAAATTTTTGAAGACAAAGACATACATAAACTTGAGACTTATATCAATAAAGGTGAACGGTTTGTAATTATCACCCATGTTACGCCTGATGGGGATGCCATTGGCTCTTCTTTAGGGTTGTATCATTTCTTGTCCGTTTTGGGAAAAGAATCGGTTAATGTCGTTGTTCCCAACGATTTCCCTTTGTTCCTGAAATGGATGCCGGGTGCAACCGATATTGTCATTTTCGAACAATCGAAAGAATATGCAGAACGACTTCTGAGTGAAGCCGATATTATTTTCTGCCTTGATTTCAACGACTTGAAACGTATCGGAAAATTAGCGCCCTTTTTTGTGGCCGCCGACGGTCGAAAGGTACTGATCGATCATCATCCCGAAACAGCCGATTTCTGCCGCCTTACCATCTCGTGTCCTGAAATGTCGTCGACCAGTGAAATGGTCTTCCGGTTGCTTTGCGCCCTCAAATCATTCAACGACATTAATAAAGAGGCTGCTGAATGTATTTATGCCGGTATGATGACCGACACGGGCGCGTTTACGTTTAGCTCGAACAATCCCGAACTCTACTATATTATCACTGAATTGGTCAGGAAAGGTATTGATAAGGATATGATATACAGGAATGTATACCTTGTATATGCTGAGTCGAGGATGAGGTTGATGGGTTATTCGCTGTATAAAAAAATGAAAATCTATCCGGAACTAAAAACAGCAATTATCACGTTATCGTTAAAAGAATTGAATCATTTCAATTACAAAACAGGTGATACTGAGGGCTTTGTGAACATGCCGCTTAGCATTGAAGGGATTGTGTTCTCTGTGCTGATACGCGAAGATTCCGATCATATCAGATTGTCATTCCGTTCGGTGGGCGATTTCCCGACCAATCGGTTTGCATCCATCTATTTTCAGGGAGGAGGACATAAAAATGCTTCCGGAGGCGATTTTTTCGGGTCGATGGAAGATGCGGTGGTTGCGTTCGAAACAGCGTTACAGCAAATGAATCCGGAGGGATTAATTAGGAATTAGGAATTTGGAATTAGGAATTAGGATCGCCTGTAACACTCCAATGAGTGAAGCATAATTGTCAATTATCAATTGTCAATTGTCAATTAATTTAGTATTCATCAAACACAAATCGAACCCTGTCAAGATACATCGGGATTTTTTCTTCATCCTGATAGGAACTGCCTATACCATACGGGTATTTACTTTCCTGACCGTTGTCAAAAGGTATAATCATACGTACCACGGCATTTTCGCCAACATATCTCAAAGCCGATTCGACGCCGGGGCTTAAAAATAAAAATCCGTAACCGGACGGGTTTTGTGATGCCCTCATTTTGGCTTCATTCATATTTCCATAAACAAATTCCAGCGGTTCGTTTCCGTTGGGAAAAATGGATAATTGCCATGAGGAATCTTTGGGCGTTATGCCAATAAAGCTGCATCTCATCAGGACCACTGTTTTCGTCGAATCCGCTCTTTTTCCGTTACCCGAATCAATCACATTCAGGTAACATTCGTTATCTAATTTCACAAATTGCTTTTCACCGAAGACACCATTAGCCGGATACCTGCTTAATATTTCAAAACCTTCTTTGGCAATTAAATCGTTAATGGCCTGCTGTTCTTCTTTTTTGATTTGTTTAAAAGGCTTTACCCGTTTCCCGCAAGAGCCAAAGACCACACTGAAGATAACGCCAAAGATAATTATCAAAGCACCAAATTTCAATCTCATACCGTTTTTGTTTTTTTTACGAATCAGGTGCAAATGTAGCTAATATCTACGATTTTGCTTCTATTTATTCATTTTTTAACAAAATAATTTAATCATTTGATTGAAAATTCGGGAAAGAGCAGTATTTTTGCATTAAATTATGAACGCAGGAAATGAATACATATAAACGTATCCTTTTGAAATTAAGCGGCGAATCGCTTATGGGAAGCAAGTTGTACGGCATAGACGAGGTGCGGCTGAACGAATATGCCGTGCAAATCAAAGAAATCGCGTCGCTGGGGATTGAAATAGCTATTGTCATCGGGGGAGGCAATATTTTTCGCGGATTAAGTGGGGCTGCCAAAGGTTTTGACCGCGTAAAAGGCGATCAGATGGGCATGCTGGCGACTGTCATCAACAGCCTCGCCCTTCATTCGGCGTTGGAATCAATAGATTGCAGATCTGCGGTTTTGACGGCTATCCGTATGGAACCCGTAGGCGAGTACTACAATAAATGGCGTGCCATAGAGTTGATGAAGCAAGGTACGGTTGTTATTATTGCAGGAGGGACCGGCAATCCTTTTTTTACGACCGATACGGCTTCGGCCCTACGGGGTATTGAAGTGGAAGCCGATGTGATGCTGAAAGGAACTCGCGTCGCCGGAATATATACAGCCAACCCGGAGAAAGACCCGACAGCCGTCAAATTCGATTCCATCACATTCGACGAAATATATGAGCGGGGATTGCAGGTAATGGATCTGACAGCCATCACTTTATGCAAAGAGAATAACCTTCCGTTGGTCGTGTTTGATATGGATACGCCGGGGAATTTACGAAAAGTCGTTACAGGCGAAAAAATTGGCACAAGGGTGAGTTAAGTGGTAAATAGTAATTAAAATAAATAATCATGGCAGATATTAAAGAAATTCAAAAGAAAGCTGAAGAAAAAATGGAAGGTGCGATCGCTTTTTTGGACGAAGAGCTGGCACGCATACGGGCCGGGAAGGCCAATCCAAAAATCCTTGATGGCGTCAGAGTGCCTTATTACGGGAGTGTTGTTCCATTATCTAATGTAGCATCTATCAGTATCCCCGACGCTAAGACAATGTTGATTACGCCTTGGGAAAAACCAATGCTGAAAGAGATTGAGCGGGCGATTATGAATTCAAACATCGGTATTACGCCCGAAAATAACGGGGAAATTATCCGTTTGAATATTCCTCCCCTTACCGAAGAACGTCGTAAACTTTTGGCCAAACAAGCCAAACAGGAAGCCGAAAATGCAAAAATCAGTGTTCGCAATGCACGTCGTGATGCGATTGAATTGTTGAAAAAGAGCACCAAAGACGGCGGCGTATCGGAAGATGTCGAAAAAGACGCCGAGGCAGATATGCAAAAAATGCACGACAGGTACATCAAAAAAGTGGATGAACTGTTCGTTGCCAAAGAAAAAGAAATCATGACAGTGTAAGTTTAATTAAAAATTAAAAATTGAGAATTGAGAATTGAGAATTGAGAATTTACAATAGTGTTTAAAATTAATGTTTGGCTTTCCAAAGGGAAGCAATTGAGAATTGAGACCTCCTCCTGCCCCCTACGGAGGGGGATATAAATTAATATCTATGCCCCTCTCTTTAAGGAGTTTGGGTAGGAGATAATATGTGATTTCAATATGGGTGAAAGCATTTCGCCCCTACAACAAAACTCTTAGTTCTTAGTTCTTAACTCTTAACTCATAACTCTCATGTCCGGTTTAGTTATCAAAAATACAGGAAGCTGGTATGTCGTTCGTACAGACGACAAACAGATCATCAACTGCAAAATCAAAGGCAATTTCAGGCTGAAAGATATTCAGACTACCAATCCTGTTGTAATAGGCGACCGCGTTGATATCGAAATCAATCCGGCCGGAACTGCATTTATCAAAACAATTGCTCCCCGCAGGAATTATATGATCCGCCGGTCGTCGAACTTATCGAAGCAATCTCACATTTTAGCAGCGAATATTGATTTGGCCTTACTGATTGTTACGGTAAGGTATCCCGTCACGACTACGGTTTTTATTGACCGTTTTTTGGCTACTGCCGAAGCATACCAAATACCCGCCTACATCGTTTTCAACAAAACAGACCGTTTAGACGAAGAAGACAGGGAATATTTAGACGCCTTGATACATCTGTATTCATCAATAGGCTATCCTTGTTCCAAAGTTTGTGCACTGACAGGCGAGGGAGTTGAGGACTTATATGCCATCCTGACTGATAAAGTCACCCTTTTTTCAGGCCATTCGGGTGTAGGGAAATCGACTTTGATCAATAAAATGATGCCCGACATCCATCTGAAGACAGGCGTCATCTCCGAATACCATCAAAAAGGTATGCATACCACCACCTTTTCGGAAATGATACCTGTCCCGAACGGGGGATATGTAATCGATACGCCGGGCATCAAAGGATTCGGCACGATCGAAATGGAGGGTGTAGAAGTATCGCATTATTTCCCGGAAATATTCAGGTTTGCAGCCGGATGCAGGTTTCACAACTGCAGCCATCGCCATGAGCCTGATTGCGCAGTTTTAGAAGCGCTCGAAAAGAGTTATATCAGCGAATCACGCTACAAAAGCTACCTTAATATCCTCGAAGACAAAGAAAGCGGAAAGTATCGCGAACCTTATTAATACATCTCCACATAACACCACATCGGATAATGATCCGAAGTCGAGATTGAGTCGACTTTCGCACTGTATGCCCTCATATTGCGCGAATGTAAAATATGGTCGATCCGAAACCAATAATAGTTTTGATTATAGGTAATGCCCAAACCGTTGCCCGATTCCGCAAACGAATCGACTAACGACCCTTTTACCGTCCGGTAAGCATACGAAATAGGTGTATCATTGAAATCACCGCACACCAATATATGATCGCCGTTCAGTTTTTCAATTTCATCGGCCACAATTTCAGCCTGTTCGGCGCGAATCTGATAAGCAGTACTTAATTTTTTCTGAACCGCATCTTTGAAATCATCGAACGAATCCGAATTCATATTTTTTAAAAAGTCCGCATATTTTGCGCGATCATCCATTGTTAACTTAAACGATTCCAAATGATTATTGACTACGACCAACTTTTTCCCTTTTACATCAATCTCATGGATGGACGAACCATTGAAAGAGCTGTCGTAGCGGATTTTACGGGAATTAAGTACCGGATATTTTGAATAAATGGCCAAACCGATCGTAAACCGGTTTCTTTTCACTAAAGGCACCGTCACATGATACGGATACATATACAACGCACGATCCACCTTTTCCTGCGTCATGTAATTAGGCAGTGTCCCGACCATATACTCCTGCAAACATACTATATCTGCACCGGATTTAGCAATGTACTCGACAATCGGGTTAGGTTTTGCCACTGTATGGTCCTGATATCCGAACGACATAATATTGTACGTCAGCATTTTAATGACATTTTTTTCGGAAATGTCTACGCGACGCGGATGAACCGGAAAATAATGGGAAAAAGGTTTCCAGCATAGCAGCAATGAACAGAAGATGATAAAAAACATCGTCCGGTTACGGGCAATCAGCCAATAAATAAGGAAACACAATTGAATGACAAACACAAAAGGAAACAGCAGACCTAAAAAAGAAAAAAACATGATTTGATCGGGCGAAACGGAATCGGAAAAAGACACGATAATTAAAATCATGCCACACAGTACATTAAGCACCGTTATCGTAGATTGTATAAATCCGAATGATTTCATGCTTTATTTTTTACTTGCATCAAACAACATTCGCTTCTCTTCGGACGAAAGACTTTCGTAGCCGGATTGTTTTAACTTATCCAATATCTCATCTAACGTATCCATTTCCATGCGTTTACGCATGTTATATGCTTCGTCGGTTTCCGGTTTGCGGTAGGTCACTTTCATACGTGGACGACGTCGCCTTTTCCAATTAACCAACTTGTCAATCAGTCGGTTGATCGAAACAGTCAAATCCACCCCCTTTTGATATTGCATGGCAAAAAGAATACCGAACAACGCTCCCCCGATATGTGCGATATGCCCCCCGGCATTGGCCGAAACAATGGATAACAAATCAATAACCAATGCGCCCAACGCCAAATAAATCAATTTGATACGCCCGATAAACAACAGATTGATTGTGTGGTTTTTCTGATAAAAAGAAACGGCAAAAACGATGGCCATTACCGAAGCGGAGGCGCCCATCAAATAGCTTGATCCGACTACATTGACGAAATATGGAAATAAATTGTAGGCTATCAGAAAAAAGAAAGCGCCGAAAATACCTCCCGCGACATACAGTCCTCCGAACTGGCGGGCATTGAAATAGAGCATAAATATCCGGCCAAACCAATAGAGCCAGAGCATATTGAGCAGGATATGCAGTACTTCGATATGCAAAAACATATAGGTTAAAACAGTCCATGGCCGGTATAACAATAAATGCCATGAAGAAGGCATTTGCAAATACCGGATGAAACCGGCATCGCCTAACTGAAACAATGTGCAGACCACAATGATAAGCCGGATCAGTATAAAAACCCCTACATTAATATATATAAGCTTCGTAGGGATGTTTGCCCGTGTAAATATTTGCCTTATTTTAGTAAAAAACTCCACGATCGTGATCTCTCCTTTTCCAGTAACGAATCATAAAAAAACCGAATAACATGCCTCCCAAATGGGCAAAATGTGCTACATTATCGCCATTGAAATTGGCAACACCAAGAAATAATTCCAATACACCGTAAATTGCCACAAAATATTTGGCTTTGATGGGAATCGGTATAAACATCAGAAATAGCGGAGTGTTCGGAAATAACATCCCGAATGCCAGCAAGATGCCAAAAACTGCGCCCGACGCTCCAATCGTAATCAAATTATTGATGCCCGGATGCATCAGCAACGCTTGCAACGATATACCTGCATTGCTCGCATCGGCATAAAGCATATAAAACCAAACGATCTCCTGTATCATGGCCGCTCCAACACCGGTAACTATATAGAAAAATAAAAAACGCTGCTTGCCCCACACATTTTCAAGCACGCGCCCGAACATAAATACGGCAAACATATTGAAAAAAACATGCTCTAACGAAGGAGTAGCATGCAAAAACATATACGTAAAAAGTTGGTAAAAGTGAAAATCGGATGCGGTTAGAAAGTGTAATCCGCACATCCGGATTAGGTCTATTCCGAATCTTGGCAAGACAATGCTGGCTAACCAGCAAAGAAAATTGATGATAATCAAGTTTTTAGTAACAGCAGGGATGTTACTGAAGAAGCCAAATTTAGTCTGATCGGTCATTTTTTATCAATTTTTGAAGCAAAAGTAACAATAATTTATTTAAAAAAAAATCTTTAACTTTGTCGCGCAATTTTTTTAAGTATGAGACAAACGAACAAAATAGGCTTATTTTTGGTATGTTTACTTTCGCTCGTATGGATGTCCGGTTGTTCACATGAACCGGAAATAATACCGCCTGTTGTTACAATTTCAACAGATCATACTTCCATCAAAGCAAACAATAAAGACCAGGCAATCTTTAAGGTAACGGTCGATGGCATTGAAACAACATCGTCGGTTGTGATCACTGAAAAAAACAGGAACACACCTGTTGAGGGAATGAGTTTTTCGACCGATTCGGCTGCCGTATATACTTTTTTTGCTACCTATCAAAATGTTAAGTCGAACGAAATAAGTATAGACGCTGTCGAAATAGAGGTTATTTTGACGGTCGACAAACATACCATCAAAGCAAACAACAAGGATATGGTTACTTTTACCGTCAAAGCCGACGACGAAATAGTGACTTCTTCTGCCACCATTATGCAGATGGAATCAGCTGAATGGGTGGTGCCAGAAGCGGGGTTTTCTACCGGCATACCCGGAACATATACATTTTCAGCAATATACAACGAAAAGAGATCGAACGAAATTCAAATTGATGCTTCGGCCGTCGTGGTGACTTTATCGGTCGATAAACCGTCGATCAAGGCAAATAATTGGGATAAATCCGTCTTTACCGTCAAAGCCGACGGCGAAAATGTGACTTCTTCGGCAGTGATTATGCAGAAAAATAATGGGATGGCGCTCGAAAAAAATGAATTTCTTACAGATGTTTCGGATACGTATACATTTTATGCAATCTACGAAGGCGGGCAATCGAATGAAGCAGAGGTGGAAGCCACTTATGTAACGCTTGCTTTTCTGCAAGGTTACAGTATTGCAGAAATTACATCTACCTCATGCCCTAATTGTGTTTTGATGACAGAAGAGTTGAGACAACTCCAACAAACGCTTCCCGGACAAATTCATCTGATAGCCCTTCATCCTTATGGTAAGTATTGTTACAGCGATTTGGCCGGAGCGCTCGGTGAGCTGGCTGTCCAATTCGTTGATAATGTAAATACTAACGCTCCTCCTTTGGCTATCGTGGATCTGTATGATCCGGTACGTCTGCATGTGTCAGACACACGGAGATATTTTGCGGACGCACTGCGCAGGACAACATTTGCTCGCGACCGGGCTTCGTTGACGGGAATGGCTGTTAAGTCGGCAACGAATGGCAGCAATATAGATTTTGAGGTAAGCGTTAAGACCATTAAAACAGATAGTTACCACTTCTTTGCTTTTATTGTAGAAGATAGCATCATTAACAAACAAATGCTTGGCGAATACCAGTCGGATCCTTATCATGTTTTCAATAATGTGGCTACCTACCACCTGACTGAGGGGGATCCGTATCAGGGCGTAAATCTGGGAATAGTAACTGCCGGTAATGAAACAACCCGCTCTTTTTCAATTGATACGAACAATTTCAAAACAGGTCGCAATGTCAATTTGGCTAATTGCCGCATCGTTTGTTATACGCTAAGGTCGAAAGACGGCAGTCACTTTTTCGTGGATAATGTTACGAATTGTCCGGTAAATGGTTCTGTGCGTTATCTTTATGAAAGATAATCCTGAAGTATTCCAATAGATTATCCAAAAACTGTTCCGTCGTCTCGTCCGTACCTGTTATTTCTGAAAGATTCATCACATGAGCCGGTATGGATGCAATATGGCGGCCACGCCGCGACGAATCGCCTTTTAAAGATTCCGACAGATGTATCAGATTGGTATTATGCAGCAAGGTGCCGTGAAATAATATCCGGTCACGAGTAGTATGCGACGCGGTGCCGGAAATTTTCCTGCCGTCGACCCATAACGCTCTATGTGCTCCGACAGTAGCCTGAACACCCAGCGACGCAAGCGCTTCTACGACAAGCGTGTTAAAATCCATATCGAGTGCGGATTTTGTTTGTTTACCGACAATAAAGGCATAATTGATATTCCCATAATCGTGATAGACACTGCCTCCTCCCGAAATCCGTCTGATGATTTCAATCCCATGCGCATTACAATAAGCAATATTCACCTCAGCTTCGATCGACTGGTTGCGCCCGACAATGACCGAAGGCCGGTTGATATAAAACAATAACACATCGTCGCCGGCAGGCGATAATAAAAAGTTCTTTTCAAGCCCGAAATTGATGGTAGGCGAATCCGATAAACTTTTGAATAACTGCATTGTTTTAGCAACATAAAAAACAATTTTACAAAATTACAAAGAAAAACGAATTTCATTCAACAAAAAACATTTATTTTGCAATTTATTAACGATGTATATCCCCCTTTGGAGAGAAAGACTTTCATATCCCCCTTTGGAGGGCATTTTCCTTTTTTATCCCCCTTTGGAGGGGGTAGGGGGAGGTAAAGGGTTAGGAGTAAGCAAAAAAAATTATAACACATGAACAAATTCATAACAACCATCGAATCCGTTTTGCAGGAAGAAGTTGTATCCGCAGGAAATCAACTGATCAGGACAGCATCAGGCAATGAATATTTTCTGAAAAGCGGAACGACAAGCGAAAAATACCGTTGCGAAGCAAACGGATTGAAGGAACTGTCATTGGCCAATGCCGTACGTGTGGCAAAGGTTATATCTGTCGGTGCAGATTATATCCTGACTGAAAATATCCGCAGAGGAACAACTACGGAAGGTTTCTTTGAACAATTCGGGCGCGATCTGGCAGCCATGCACCGGTATCAATCCGGAGCGTTCGGTTTTTACGAAAACAACTACATTGGCGACAATCCGCAAAGTAATATTCCGGACAAAAAAGAGCGAACAGATTGGGTGGCGTTCTATTTCAACAAACGCCTTTTATATCAATACAAGCTCTGTGAGAGAAACGGTTATGCCACATCTGCATTGAAAAAGGGCATCACCCATCTTGAAAAAACGATCGATTTGATTTTAGGCGACAGTGTTGAACCGCCATGTGTGCTGCATGGCGATTTATGGGCAGGTAATTTTCTTTGTGATGAAAACGGCAGTGCCGTACTGATTGACCCTGCCGTGTACTATGGCCACCGCGAAGCTGATTTGGCTATGACAAAACTCTTTGGCGGATTTACACGGGCTTTTTACGACAGCTATCAACGCGCATACCCGCTCAAACCCGGATGGGAATACCGCGAAGGACTGTACAAATTATTCCACGTTTTAAATCACCTGAACCTCTTCGGACGCAGCTATTTACATGAAGCGGAAAGTATCTTAAGACAATACTTAACCCAATAACCCCATAAAAACCCCTGCCGCAACTGCCGATCCGATTACTCCCGAAACATTCGGCCCCATCGCATGTATCAACAAATAATTTTCAGGATCGTATTCCAACCCTACTACTTGCGAGATACGTGCCGAATCGGGTACGGCCGAGACGCCTGCATTACCAATCAAAGGATTTATTTTATTGCCTTCTTTCAGAAACAGATTTAAACATTTGACAAAAAGAACTCCGCAGCAAGTGGCAATTACAAACGAAAATGCGCCTAAGCAGAAAATTTTGATTGAATCGAACGTAAGAAACCGCGTGGCCTGCGTTGACGCCCCTACGGTCAAACCCAACAGTATTGTAACGATGTCAATCATCGGTCCACGTGCTGTTTCCGCTAAACGTCTCGTCACGCCACTTTCTTTCAATAGATTACCAAAAAACAACATGCCCAGCAAAGGTAAACCGGAAGGGACTAACAAGGCGGTTAACAAGAGTCCGACAATCGGGAAAATCATTTTTTCGGTAGAGGTGACGACGCGCGTATGTTTCATTCTGATAACCCTTTCTTTTTTGGTGGTGAGCAACCTCATAAACGGAGGCTGTATCACAGGAACAAGCGCCATATACGAATAAGCAGATATGGCAATGGCACCCATGAGGTCGGGCGACAATCTGGAAGACAGGAAAATAGCCGTTGGCCCATCGGCGCCGCCAATGATACCTATTGATGCGGCCTGACTTGGGCTAAAACCTGTCTGAAGCGCAATGATATATGCAAAAAAAATGCCGGACTGTGCGGCTGCTCCGACAAGCATCAGTTTCGGATTGGAAATAAGCGCCGAAAAGTCGGTCATAGCGCCGATACCAAGAAAGATAAGCGGAGGATACCATCCATGTAGAACTCCCTGATATAAAGTGTTTAACACGGATCCTTCTTCATATATTCCGATCAGCAGATTGGCATCTTTGTAAGGGATATTACCAATCAAAATGCCAAAGCCAATGGGAATTAAAAGCATGGGTTCAAATTCATATTTGATGGCTAAAAAAATAAAAAGAACGCCGATCAACAACATAAAAAAATGCCCGAAAGTGAAATTGGCAAAACCCGTATAGGTTAAAAAAACCTCCAAATTATCGGTCAGAAAAGAAAAAAAACCATCAAGCATAACCCATCTTATTTGATGACAATCAGGTCTGTATTTTCCAATACAGCATCACCTTTGTTAACTTTTATTGCGATCACCTTTCCATCCTGCACTGCCGGGATGGTATTTTCCATTTTCATGGCTTCGAGTACCATTAATTTTTGTCCTTTTTTGACCTCGTCGCCTACTTCGCAATCAATGCTTATGATCTCTCCGGGTAACGGCGCTTTTACAGTATAAGGTAATCCACTGCCTGAAGGAGGAGTTACCACTACGGGGTCGCTTTGAATGCCTGTAATCATTTGAACCGGACGTTTGATGGTGACGATCTGCTTTCTGGCCGGCTTATCCATTTGTACTTTGTAAGGCGTTCCGTTTACTTCAACTTCGGCAAGCGTGTCTTCAATTCTGTTTACGGTAACATTGTAAACATTTCCGTTGATTGTATATTTGTAAAGTTTCATTTGATCAACTATTTACCATTTCTTATATCCCCCTTTGAAGGGGGTTAGGGGGGATGTCATTATTTACCATTTACAATTTTCTTGTCCCCCTTTGAAGGGGGTAGGGGTGATGTCATTATTTACCATTGTCCCCCTTTGAAGGGGGTAGGGGGATGTTGTAATTATTTTACTCCCCCTTTGTAGGGGGGAATATCCATATTTATTTATTTCTTGGCTCTCTCAAACCATAAATTTTAGAACTCCACGGCGAATAAGCTCTTGCAACTTTGTGGATTGTAAGAACCGTATTTTCCATATCATGCGTATCTTCAGCTACTTCATAGAGTGCGCCGGCAATTGCTGCAATCACTTCTCCGGGTATCATCTCATGCGTATCGTGCCCACATGCTTTTTTTGCACGATATTTACTGATACGAATGGCAATCCTTCCAATCAGAATAAATGCAAAAACAAGCAAAACCAAACTGAGAAAAACTACTGCCATTGCAGTGATTGTCATGCCAATACCCCAAGGATCGTTATTTTGAAGATTTTCCATTTTTTATTAATCATTTACCATTTCCCATATCCCCCTTTAGAGGGGGCAGGGGAAGGTCTTCACTAACCCCTAATTTACAGCGGAATATTTCCATGTTTTTTAGCCGGATTTACCAACTTTTTCGTATGCAATTGTTGCAAGGCACGAATCACGCGGAAGCGCGTGTTGCGAGGTTCAATCACATCGTCGATATAGCCATATTTAGCTGCATTATACGGATTGGCAAATAGCCTGTCGTATTCATCAACTTTCTGAGCCATCAACGCAGAAGGGTCGTCTGCTTCTTTGAGTTCTCTGGCATACAACACTTCAGCGGCGCCCAAGCCTCCCATCACCGCAATTTCTGCTGTTGGCCAGGCATAGTTTAGATCGCCTCTTAATTGCTTGCAACTCATAACAATATGTGACCCGCCGTAGGATTTGCGCAATGTGACGGTCACTTTGGGTACTGTTGCCTCACCATACGCATATAGCAGTTTGGCGCCTTGCAGAATGACGCCATTGTATTCCTGTCCTGTACCCGGAAGAAATCCCGGCACGTCTACCAATGTGACAATCGGTATATTAAATGCATCGCAAAATCGTACAAACCGGGCGCCTTTACGCGATGAATTGCAGTCTAATACACCGGCTAAATATTTAGGTTGGTTGGCTACGATACCAACCGCTTGTCCGTTAAACCGCGCAAATCCGATAATCAGATTTTTGGCAAAGTCTTTCTGTATTTCAAAAAATTCGTTTTTATCAACGATAGTACCGATGACCTCATACATATCGTATGCCTGAGATGCACTGTCAGGTATAATTTCGTTCAACACATCATCCAATCGATCAATCGGATCCGTACAATCCTCATAAGGAGCTTCTTCGAGGTTGTTTTGCGGGATATAACTCAACAGTTTGCGAATCATCGCCAGCCCTTCTTCTTCCGTTTTGGATGTGAAATGTGTAACACCCGATTTAGTTGAATGGATGGAGGCTCCGCCCAATTGCTCGGAGTCGACATCTTCGCCGGTCACGGATTTGACCACTTTTGGGCCTGTCAGAAACATATATGAAGTGCCTTCCGTCATCAACGTAAAATCGGTCAGCGCCGGCGAATAAACAGCTCCGCCCGCGCAAGGGCCGAAAATACCGGATATCTGCGGTATCACACCTGACGCCAAAATGTTACGCTGAAATATTTCGGAAAATCCGGCTAATGAATTGATGCCTTCCTGAATACGTGCGCCGCCTGAGTCATTGATTCCGATGCAGGGTGCGCCCATCTTCATCGCCATATCCATTATTTTACAGATTTTTTGCGACATAGCTTCCGACAACGATCCGCCGAAAATCGTAAAATCCTGTGCAAACACATAGACTAAACGCCCGTCGATGGTCCCGCTGCCGGTCACAACACCGTCGCCAAGAAATATCTTTTTCTCTTGTCCGAAATTCGTACAACGATGTTTGACAAACATATCCATTTCCTCGAAACTGCCTTCATCCAACAACATACTGATTCGCTCGCGTGCAGTATATTTTCCGCGTTCATGTTGTTTGCCGACGGCAATCTGACCGCCACCCTGACGAGCCTGTTCGCGAAGGGCTATTAATTCCTGTACTTTTGCAAGTTGATTACTCATAACAAATTAATTAAAAATTTATAATTAAAAATTAAAAATTGGGGCCTCCCCCTGCCCCCTCCAAAGGGGGATATAAATTGGAAATTTTTTTAAAAAACTCATAACTCATAACTCGTAACTTGTAACTCGTAACTCGTAACTCATAACTCGTAACTCGTAACTTGTAACTCGTAACTCATAACTATCCACTACACAGTTCAGTCAACACCCCTCCCGTCGATTTTGGATGCAAAAACGCGATCTGAAGACCTTCGGCGCCATTGCGCGGCGCTTTATCAATCAACTGAATACCTTTCGATTCAGCTTTATCCAGCGCAGCCTGTACGGAAGGAACAGCAAATGCAATATGATGAATGCCTTCGCCCCGTTTCTCAATAAATTTAGCAATGGCGCTATCATCACCGAGAGGTTCAAGTAATTCGATTTTAGTTTGACCTGCCTTGAAAAAAGCTGTCTTAACATTTTGTTCCTCAACGACTTCTATATTATAGCATGTCAAACCTAAAACAGTTTCGTAATAAGGGATATGGGCTTCAATACTTTTTACGGCAATACCCAAATGTTCAATATGAGAAATGTCCATATTTGTTTTTTTGTGAATAATGTGCGTGCAAAGGTAGCAATTATTTAAATAATTCTCGATTCTCAATTGCTTCCCTTCGGAAAGCCAAACATTTTTTTAATGCTTAACACGAATGAATAGTGTCAATTCTCAATTAATTTCGTATCTTTGCGCCGCTTTTTTAAGCCCTGTCAACGTGTGATGGGAAATTAGGAAGCAAACTAATTTTGAGTAACACAATTATTAAAAAGATGAAAACGTTTCAATTAGAAGGATCTCCACGGGAGATAGTAGGAAAGAAAGCGGCGAAAGCGCTGCGTAAACAAGGGTTAATACCTGCCATCCTGTATGGTCAGGAACCTGTACAATTGCCTTTTGAAGGTGTATTAAAAAACGGCGAAAAGATTGTGAGTATCGGAGGTGATAAAGGCGTTATTGTAACCGACCTTGTTGTAACAGCCGAAAATGTGCGCAGTCTGATTTATTCACCGCATATTTATTTGGTAGAGTTGACTTTGGAGGGTGTGGGAACGGTTAAGGCGATAATCAAAGACCTTCAATTCCACCCGGTGACTGATGTACTGCTGCATATTGATTTTTTAGAAGTATTTGATGGAAAACCGATTGTGATGGAAGTACCGGTTGTTTTGGAAGGCCATGCCGAAGGTGTTAAAGCAGGTGGTAAGTTAAATTTAGAAATGCGTAAACTGCGCGTGAAAGCATCGTACGACAAAGTTCCTGAGAAATTGACTGTGAACGTCGAAAAATTAGGTCTCGGTAAAGCAATTCAGATTGGCGATCTTCATTTCGAAGGACTTGAATTGACCAATGCCCGGAATTCAGTGGTTTGTTCAGTGAAACTGACCCGCGCCGCACGGGGCTTGGAGGCAGCAAAAGAAAAATAATTCCGTTTATAGATTTTAAAATATGGAGGAGGGAGGATTTGCCGAAAAAGCATTTTCTCCCTTTTTTTAAAAAACAAAAGATAATAATAAGTTTATCCATTATAAACCTTAATGGCTTTACAATCTTATTAATAATGAAATTTCTAATCACCGGTTTAGGAAATATCGGACCCGATTATGCGGGAACACGCCATAATATCGGATTCAGAATCGTTAATGCTGTGGCTGAAGAGGCAGGCGTCAAATTTACGGAAAGACGTTACGGCGCAATAGCCATGGCAAGGATAAAAAATGCGGAACTTGTTCTGCTGAAACCGAATACATTTATGAACTTAAGCGGGAACGCTGTCCGGTACTGGTTGCAAAAAGAAAATATTCCTGTCGAAAATCTGCTTGTCGTAGTGGACGATATCGCGCTGCCATTTGGTTCGCTACGCTTAAAGCCAAAAGGAAGCCATGCCGGTCATAACGGATTGCATCATATTCAGGATATATTAGGCAATGACAACTATGCACGCCTGCGTTTTGGTATAGGGAAAGAGTTTACATTCGGACGACAAATTGACTATGTACTTAGCTCATTTACACCTGAAGAAATGGAAAAAATGCCCGAACGGATTAAACAAGCCACCGAAATGATAAAGAGTTTTTGTTTGGCCGGAGTGGATGAGACAATGAACAGGTATAATTAATGATAGCGGTTAAGGCAACCCTCCCCCAACCCCCTCTAAAGGGGGATAAATGGTTAGTGGTTAAGGCAGCCCTCCCCCAACCCCCTCTAAAAAAGGGAAATAATTTTTAATTTTTAATTCTTAATTTGCGAAGCAATGAACGAAGTACGTATAGATAAATGGCTATGGGCTACGCGGATTTTCAAAACGCGTACGATCGCTGCAGAAGCCTGCAAAAAAAACCGGATTTCGATTGGAGACATGCATGTAAAACCTTCACGCATGATCAAAACAGGTGATGTCATTCAAGTTCGAAAACCTCCCATTACCCTTTCATTCAAGGTATTGGCGCTGACCGAAAACCGTATGGGAGCCAAATTAGTACCTGCATATCTCGAAAATGTTACGCCACCCGAACAATACGAAATTTTGGAAATGAACAAGATTTCAGGTTTTGTAGACCGGGCACACGGTTTAGGCCGCCCCACCAAAAAAGAACGCCGCGATCTTGAACAGTTTACAAGTTTTGAAGACTTAGAAATTGAATAAAAGAGAATTTTCAATTTCATTTTTTAATTAAGTCGTATATTTGCAGTTTGATAAATAATAAAAACAATGAAATTTACCCCCGAAAAATATAGCTTACCCGATCTTCCGATGACGCCATTTATTGATGTACAGGAAATTGAGTCGTTTCTTTCCGGCCCGAAACCCGGACTTCACGAAGTGGAAGCAGTAATTGCCAAGTCGCTTAACAAGCAACGGCTGAGTTTACAGGATACAGCTATTTTGATTAAAGCCGACGACCCTGAAAGCGTAACACTTATCAAACAAGCTGCCAAAGATTTGAAAAAAGCCGTCTATGGCAACCGTATCGTCCTGTTTGCCCCTTTGTATGTAGGTAATTACTGTATGAACAACTGTATCTACTGCGGTTTTCACATGAACAACAAAGATGCGGTACGTATCACTTTGACCCGTGAACAGTTAATCCACGAAGTGGAAGCCCTGGAAGATGAAGGACAAAAAAGGTTGATATTGGTCTTCGGCGAACATAGACAGTATACACCCGAATTTATTGCCGAAACCACGCGCACAGTATATAGCGTCAAAAAAGGCAATGGTGAAATACGCCGTGTGAATATCAATGCAGCCCCTATGACTATCGACGGTTTTCGTACCGTGAAAGAAGCTGGGATAGGCACCTACCAGATTTTTCAGGAAACCTATCATCCGGAGGCATATATGTTATATCATCCGGCAGGGCCAAAGAAAGATTACAATAACCGCTTGACCGCCCTCGACCGTGCACAGGAGGCCGGCTTAGACGATGTGGGTATTGGCGCGCTATTCGGTTTATACGACTGGCGTTTTGAGGTTATGGCGCTGATACGGCACACCAACCACCTCGAAGCCTGTTATAACGTCGGTCCGCATACTATTTCATTTCCGCGCCTGCAAGCTGCATCAAACATGGATTACGACAAAAAATATGCGTTGAACGATGTCGACTATGCCCGTATGGTAGCCATTCTGCGTTTAGCAGTTCCCTATACCGGTCTGATCTGTACCGCACGCGAAAATGCCGATGTAAGACGCGAAGTATTGCAGTACGGCGTATCGCAAATCGACGGCGGAACGAAATTGGAATTGGGCGCTTATGCCGAAAAAAACGATGAGAAGCAGAATCTTAACCGCGAACAGTTTAAAATAAACGACTCCCGCTCGTTACATCATGTCATTGATACCTTGTTAGACGACGGATACCTGCCGTCATTTTGTACGGCTTGTTATCGCAAAGGACGTACAGGCGAGCATTTTATGGAGTTTTCAGTGCCAGGTTTTATCAAACGCTTTTGCACCCCGAACGCCATTTACACCTTAGCCGAATACCTCGAAGACTACGCTTCCGAAGCGCAAAAATTGAAAGGTTATCTGTTGATAGAAGATCAACTCCAACAAATAGAAGAACCATTGGCCGCCCAAATCCGTTCAACGCTCGAACGACTTGGTCAAGGCGAGAGAGACCTGTATCTGTGAATGAGTAACTAAAAACTGTATAATTTTAACGAAAAGAAATATGATGAAACACCTTTTCTTTCTCTTTTTATGGATACCAACCCTTGTTTTGGGACAGGTAATTGACTATCGTGATATACACATCAGTCGCGCTGTGAATGAGATTTCGGTAGCGAATATGCAACAAACGGTAGACGATTTAGTCGGATTTCACACACGTAATAATCTCAGTACTAAGACTGACAGCCAAAAGGGTATAGGCGCTGCCGCTACTTATCTGTATAACAGGCTCAGCGAATATGCAAAAACTTCGGATGGGCGGCTGACGGTCGAACGTGTTTCTTACAAAGCCTCTTCTGCAAGAATTGAAGGCGAAGTGGAACTTGAAAATATCGTGGCAACCCTTCGCGGCACCGATTCGCGTATGATAGGTTTGTCGGCGCATTACGATAGCAGGGGAGGAAATGGTAACGACGGGACTTCCTTTGCCCCGGGCGCTAATGACGACGGTAGCGGCGTCGCTGCCTTGCTCGAAATTGCCCGTATCATGTCGAAACAACAAACCGGCGGCGCGTCGGTGAAACTGATGTTTCTTTCAGGGGAAGAACATGGCCTCTGGGGTGCAACCCATCAGGCAAAAGTGGCCGCAACAGCGCAATGGAATCTTATCGCCCTGCTCAATAACGATATGATTGGCAACGCCGAAGGGAGCGAAACTGCTACCCACGACAACACCATGGTACGTGTTTTCTCTGAAGGCATTCCTGCAGCCGAAACCGATACCCAACGACAACAACGTATCGCCAATTCAGCTGAAAACGACAGTCCCTCACGCCAATTGGCACGTTATATCAAAGAAATCGGCGAGCGTTATGTGGAAAACATGACTGTACAGCTTATCTACCGCAACGACCGCTTCGGACGTGGCGGCGACCATACCCCTTTTGCACGGGAAGGCTTCCCGGCGGTACGCATCACCGAAATTAACGAAAACTACGACCGCACCCATCAGGACATATTCGAACGCGACGGTATCCGTTATGGCGATATGCCTCCGGGCATTGACTGGGAGTATCTGCGCAAAAATACGGCCGTAAATCTCTCAACGACAGCCAACTTGGCCTTGTCGCCATTTGCACCCGAAGCAGTTGTGATTGACAATGCCCAGCGTCTCACAAATATCATCGAACTCTCATGGCAAACGCCGCAACAAGGTAAAACACCCAAGGGTTATTATGTCTTAATACGTCAAACCGATGTCTCGACATGGCAACGCAAGATATTTATAACCAACACCCATATCGCACTCCCGCTTAGCAAAGACAATTATTTCTTTGCTGTGCAAAGCGTCGATGAAGAAGGTCACGAGAGTTTGCCTGTTTTTGCAGTGGCGAAGAGATGACATGAAGATTTTTTTCGGATTGCTTCGCAGGCTCATAATGGCGGAAATGAGACTTGTTATTGATAATGAATAAGATGAATAATCAAATCATGCGTTTACATATAGGGCTGTTCGGACGGCGTAACACAGGGAAAAGTTCGATAATCAATTGTTTGGCAGGACAAACCTTATCTATTGTGTCCGATGTGCCGGGAACGACGACCGACCCGGTCAAAAAAGCCATCGAAATACCCGGATTGGGACCTGTGGTTTTGATTGACACTGCCGGTATTGACGATGCCGGTGAGCTGGGTCAGCAACGGGTGAATAAAACACAACAGGCTATCAAACAGGTTGATATGGCGATTATTGTATTTACCGATAATCGGTTCGACACGTATGAACAACAATTAGCAGAACAGTTGCAGCGATTACAGATACCTTTTATCCTGCTTCATAATAAATCAGATCAACAACCGCTCGAACCCACTGTCGCAACGAAGTTAACAGACTGCTATAAAGTTGATTTGTTGGATTTTTCAGCCAAAACAGGGAATGAAATGAAGGCATTGTTGGAATTGCTGCAAAAAAATATACCCGATACCTTCAATCAACAACCGGCGCTTTTCGGCGACAAATTGAAAGCAGGCGATATGGTGCTGTTTGTTACCCCAATAGATACCGAAGCGCCTGCCGGACGTATGATCTTGCCACAGGTACAAGCCATACGCGAAGCGTTGGATTATCATTGTATTGCGATTATACTCAAGCAAACGGAAGTGGAAAATTTTATGCGCAACACCGGTATCACGCCTGCTTTGGTGATTACCGATAGCCAACTCTTCGGTGAAATCGACAAACTGATAGCGCCTGAAATACCGCTGACGAGTTTCAGTATCCTGTTAGCTATACAAAAAGGCCATTTTGAAGCCTATCTGAAAGGGACGCCTCATATTGATCAGTTGCAGGACGGCGACCGTGTATTAATCATGGAGAGTTGTACCCACCACAGTACCTGCGACGATATCGGACGTGTAAAAATCCCCCGCTGGCTCAAGGAATTTACCGGTCGCCAACTTGAATTTGACATTGTTCCCGGTTTGGCCGAACCGCCGCGCCCCATCAGCGACTATGCCCTGGTACTCCAATGCGGCGGGTGTATGATTACCCGCAAGCAATTGCTCAATCGTTTACAAATTGCCATCAACGCCCATATACCCGTTTCGAATTACGGGATGGCAATTGCCTATATCAAAGGTAGTTGGAAACGGAGTGTGGAAATGTTTGCTCAATTGTGATGATATTCTTTTAAAGCATTATACGTAACCTGTACATTCTCTTTTGTATCGGCAAGGATAATCAGACTGTCGCCCAGTTCGATAATGGTACTGCCGTTAGGAGTGAAATATTTATCGTCGCGCTCAATCATCACGATTAATGCAGTTTTGGGTAGCTGTAAGTCGACAATGGCGTGATTCACACACCTGAAATTAGATTCCACCACGATTTCTTCGATGACCGATTTGATCGTGTCGGATTCAAATTCCAACACAGGTTTTTTGGCTTTTCCTTCGGGTATAATCAACTTTAACCATTTGGCTGTACTGAAAAGTGTTGTGCCTTGTAACATCAGGGAGGTTAATGTGATGAAAAACACAATGTGGAAAATCACATCGGCATGTGGGATTTTTTCGACCATGGGATAGGTAGCGAAAATAATTGGGACCGCGCCTTTCAATCCAACCCACGATACAAAAGTCAAATCCTTATAATATATTTTAAACGGTAACAGGCAGAGAATCATGGCAAGCGGACGTGCAACCAACATCAGAAAAACCGAAATCAACAGTCCAATGCCGATGATTGGAACCATTTGCGACGGAAAAACCAATAACCCTAACGTGATAAACATCATAATCTGCATCAGCCAGGCAAAACCGTCGTAGAACTTTAACAGGCTTCGTTTATGGATAAAATTGCTGTTTCCGACCACCAATCCGGAAATGTAAATAGCCAAAAAACCGTTTCCACCAATGTAATCGGTTAGTGAATAGCTGAATAGCATCATGGCGATGGTAAGCACAGGATATAAACCTTCAACAAACAGATTGACTCTGTTGATGATACGTACAGTCATTTTACCTATTGCATAGCCCATGATAGCGCCGAGCGACATTCCTTTGACAAATCCCAGTATCATCATCCATACAGATGTATCAGGCTGTCTGATAAGAGACAAAAATGTCAAAACAAGGAAATACGCCATCGGATCGTTGCTCCCGCTTTCAAATTCAAGCGTAGGGCGTAGGTTACGTTTCAATCCGGCATTTTTGCTTCTGAATATGGAAAAAACAGTCGCCGCATCTGTCGAAGATACAATCGAACCCAACAAGAACGATTCGAGCAGGGAGAAATCTGTTACCCAGTACACAAAAGCGCCCAGACTGATGGCTGTTATCAAAACACCCAGCGTGGCAAGCGTTATGCCACGCCAAACAATGGGTTTTATTTGGTCGTACTTGGTATCAAGGCCGCCGGAATAAAGAATAAAACAAAGTGCAATTATACCCAGAAATTGTGCTGTCGCAGGATTTTCGAACGATATTTTTCCAATACCGTCTGTTCCGGCCAACATACCAATCAGCAAAAAGAAAATCAGCATCGGCAAACCGGTGCGATTGGCGGTTTTACTCGTTAACACACTAATAAAAAGCAAAACGGCTGATACTATGATGATTACAGTCGGTTCTACATTCATGCTTGCAAAATTACGAAAAAATATCGTAAAATCCCGTAAAATATCCTAAAAAATAAAATTTATTGTAAAGGAAAATGGCAACTTCTTTACCTTTTAAAAGACCGCAGGTTTTGAATATGGATAACTCCATGCAAGCGAAGCGCAACTCGGGGCTTAAACCGCAAGCCATAAATAGTGATAAAACCTTGCAAGCGCAGCGCAGCTCGGGGCTTACGTAGGCCATGAATATGGATAACCCCATGCAAGCGAAACGAAACTTATCCCAACGCCGGCAAAATATGTTCCCAGATCAGGTTTATTTCGGCTTGCATATCCGAAACGCGGGCAGTGACTACAATTACGGCATCTTTCTCCGGCAGGATGATGATATATTGTCCGTTGGCGCCGTCGGCACGGACGCCGTTATGCCGGCATCGCCACATCTGGTAACCGTAGCCTTGTAGCCAGTCGCTGTCTTCGGGTTTCATTTTCAGATTTTCGCGCGTCGTACCCGCAGGCAATGAGGCGATATGCGAGGTAGTTGCTTCGTCAATCCACGATTCGGGCAATAGCTGTTCGCCGTTCCATTTCCCTTTCTGCAAAATAAATTGTCCCAGCTTAGCCATATCTTCGGTTTTGACGCTCAGTCCCCAGCCTCCTAAGTTAATGCCCTGCGGACTTTCAGCCCATGTAACGCCGGTTATGCCCAACGGACGAAACAGCCGCGGCGTAAGGTAATCGATTACTTTTTCGCCGGTCACTTTCTGTATGATTGCAGAGAGCATATACGTCGCCATGCTGTTGTATTGAAACTCCGATCCGGGCATTCGGTAAAACGGAACCGACAGAAACGCCTTTACCCAATCTTCCTCTGTTCGACGCGCCTGATTGACTGCACTTTCGTCATTCCCTGTCGACATAGTAAGCAAATGCCTTATTTCCAACTCCCGTAAATTCGGACTTACCTCCGCCGGAAGTTTATCCGGAAAAAAGGAAATCACTTTATCGGTCACTTTCAACCGGTTTTCGCTTACCGCAAATCCGATTGCTGTAGCTGTATAGGTCTTGCTGACAGACCACAGTGCATGTAGTTTATCGGGCGCATTGTCGCCAAACCATTGTTCGAAAATCACTTTTCCATGTCGGACAATCATCAGGCTATGTATCTCCTGTTCGCTTGTCTTAATTGCCTCTAAATAACCCGTAATGCCTCTTCGTGAAACATTTTCGGCCTGCGGCGTGCTGCGCGGTAAAGGTTTGGCTATCCTGTCTTCACTATTTTGGCCGTCCGCGACGTTCGTATTTTCGGTTTTTTTCGCCCAAATAATGGCTTGCGACAGGACTTTGATAAATGCAGGATTTTCATAAGCCTGCCGGTCATGCCCCAGTGTCAGGGCGACAATTCGCGACTTACCATACCTGTTTGTCCAGCAAACCAACGGCCCGCTCGCAGGCGAATCGGTCGAAAGAATGGGATAAACGTCTTCGCGCAGTTCAGTGCCGCTATAACCTTCATCGATAATCACAAAATCGGATAATCCTTTCGTAATGGGATGATTATTGTCTTCCACGCTGACTTGCAGCGACGCATCGTGCGTATAGTTGGAAGGCGGTTGAACGATGCTGTCCTTTGACCATGGAAAATGATGATAACGACCACCTACAATCTTCACATACTCAGGCCAGTAATCATAACTGCAAAAAGCGTGATGCAGCACAACCAATCCTTTACCTTTCTCAAGCATGGCAATGAAATCCCTTTGCGCCTCCGGCGATATTTCTTTCGGCATATCATAGAGCATGACAACATCATAGTTGTCAATCTTATCCGCCTTTAACATGTTATATGCATCAGGATGCTCCACATGGTCGTAATCGATCGGCAACTTACTTAGCATCACATCAAAATTTGCTACATCATAATCATGCCCGCCCGTAATAAACAGTACTTTTACAGGCGTATCATTTGTACATGATAACAGTCCGAAAAATAACAAACACACACTCAATAATCCGGTTATCTTTTTCATAATCATATATTTTAATAGTTAATTCGCAAACACAATACACTACTTTTACCAAAGTAATGTGACAAAGGTAATATTATTTTTTTGCATTGTTCACCAAAGAATTGTATTTTTGCGGAACAAAATTTTAATACGTAATACCATGTCAACACTATATACGAGGAATTATTTTAGAAACAGGAATGAAAATAATTGTTTTTAGCGCTGTTGCGGGAATTATTGGAACAGGACTGGGTAGTTTGGTTTCTGTAATGCTGTTCAGGAGGTCGTCCGAATCACTGACTTGTTGGATGCTGGCCTTTGCAGGTGGCGTAATGATCAGTATAGTTTGTTTTGGTCTTGTTCCCGAAGCGCTGGAAATGGCAAACGTTATGGTCTGTATATCAGGCTTGATCATCGGCGCAGTCATTGTCAGAATATTAAGCAGGGTCGTTGATATCATAACCGATGTACCGGAAGATAAACGCAGTATACATGCCACACACGAAGAACTGTATCATGAGAGCAGTATTATCCATAGCAGCTCGCCTTTGTTTCGCTCAGGTTTGCTGATGTTAACGGCTATAGCGCTGCACAACATTCCCGAAGGGTTGGCAATCGGCGCTACCGGTAGCCATGACCTGCGTATGGGAGCGCTTTTGGCGCTTATGATAACGGTACACAATATACCTGAAGGAATGGCTATTGCCTCGCCGTTGTTGAGCGGCGGGATCAAATGGCAGCATGTTGTATTGCTGACAGCATTGTCCGGATCGCCAACCTTAATAGGAGGTATTATCGGAACGCTGATAGGCAATATTTCAACTTTTGCCGTTGCTTTAACACTTTCGGCAGCAGGAGGTGCGATGCTTTATATCGTTTTTGGAGAGATAATGCCGCAATCCATCGTCATGACAAAAGACAGAAAAGCGTCGTTGGCTGCATTGACAGGGATCATCGTCGGGCTTATCGTGTCTAAATTGATGTGAGTTCACACCGGATTGCTGCGGTTAAACCCTCATAAATGCCATGCTATTTTTTCAATAAATCCCGTATTTCTGTCAGCAAGACTATATCTTCCGACGGCGCTTCGGGTGCGGCCGGCTCTTCCTTCTTTCTTTTTAATTTATTAATTCCTTTTATTACCAGAAAAATACACAACGTAATGATAATAAAATCGGTGATCACCTGAAGAAATATCCCGTAATTAACCGCTACTTCGGGAGATACTACCGTTTCACCCTGCATAACAGCTTGTTTCAGCACAAACTTCCAATGCGTGAAATTGACTCCTCCGGTAATAATACTGATGAATGGCATCATCACATCTGCTACTAACGAAGATACGATTTTTCCAAATGCGCCTCCAAGCACGACGCCCACTGCCATGTCCATTACATTTCCGCGCATGGCAAATTCTTTAAATTCTTTTATAAAACCCATTACATTAAAAATAAAAAATTAGTACACTAAACTTCACAAAGGTAACAATCTTTTTTAATAGACAAATTTCGTTCCAACAAAAAAGCCTTTTCAACTTCCTTTGCGAGAAAAATTCCCCAAAAATATATATTTTTTTCAAATTTCATTGCGAACGATTGTCTTTAATGCAAAAAGCGTTATATTTGCATTTTAAATTTTAATACGTAAAAATATGAATACAAATTATCTGAAAAACAAAAGAGAGGCTGATCACATAAGTGCCTCTTCCACGTCGAAACTCGACCGTCGTTCGTTTCTGAAAACATCAGCGGCATCAGTTTTCGCTTTCACACTTGTTCCGCGCCATACATTGGGAGGCACGGGTTACACTCCTCCCAGTGATCGGATCACGCTCGGAGGCGTTGGTATCGGAGGGGTCGGCAATGACCAGATAAAGGCATGTGCTTCAAATGGTTTCGAGGTTGTAGCACTCTGCGATGTGGATGATCTCCACGCAAAGAAAACGTACGACGCTTTCCCTCAAGCCCGCCGTTACCGTGATTTTCGCGACATGCTCTCAGACGAGAAAGACAAGATTGACGCGGTCTATTGCGGAACGCCCGACCACTCTCATGCCATCGTGACGCTTGCTGCGCTGCGCGCAAAAAAACATGTTTGTACCGTCAAGCCGCTTACACGTACCGTTGAAGAAGCCCGTGCAGTGATGGCGGCAGCACAGGCAGCCGGTACCGCTACACAAGTAACCGCCGAGCCTAACACCAGCGATCGGGCTTGTCGAATTGTTGAGCGCATACAGTCGGGGATTCTTGGCGATGTGACTGAAGTACATGTCTGGTCATACCGTCCTGTATGGCCGCAGGGCATGCCTACACGTCCTGAAGGCGAAGACCCGGTGCCCGATACACTCGACTGGAAGTTATGGATTGGCCCTGCTCCCATGCGTCCTTTTATAGACAACTGGCCCAATGGCAACCCCATTCCCGATATGCCTCCGAAAAACTGGGGAGGGAACAAAGTCTATCATCCTTTCAATCACCGCGGTTGGTGGGATTTCGGCACAGGAGCGCTCGGCGACATGGGTTGTCACTACCTCAACACCCCCTATCGTGCGCTCAAACTCGGCTACCCTTCAGCAGTATCCGCCACTTCCTCACGTCTTTACGAAGAATCTTTCCCGCTTGCTTCCATCGTGACTTACGACTATCCCGCACGCGAAGGTTTTCCGCCAGTTCGTATAGTCTGGTACGACGGCGGTCTCAAACCTCCTTGTCCTGTTGAGATGGGCGACAAAGACCTGCCCGAAGAAAGCGTACTGTACATCGGCACAAAAGGTAAAATGCTTGGCAACCTGATCCTCGACCCCGACTTAGAAGCCAAAGCAAAGACAATTCCGGCCACTTTGAAACGCAGAGGCAATACCTGGGCAGAATGGTTCGAAGCCTGTAACGGAGGCGAACCGGCAGGTTGTCATTTCGGTCTCGGCGGCGTATTAGCAGAATTTGTCCTGCTCGGCGACATCGCCCTCCGCACCGGCAAACGCATCAATTACGACCCGCAAACAGTCCGCATCACCAACGACACCGAAGCCGACGCCCTCTTAAGACAACCCTACCATAATGGTTGGAAGTTATAAGGGTGTTTTGCAAATTGTAGTTTTTTTATGCGTCATCTTCGTGTTAAAATAATTCTTCTATTTCTCCTTTTGTCAGGTTTGTTAATTTTTGTATTTGGTCTATGGATAACCCTAATGCTCTTGCGTTTTTTGCGATTTCTAATGTTTTTAGTTTTTCTCCTTTTTCTATTCCTTCGTTCAAACCTTCTGCTTTTCCTTCTGCTCTTCCTTTTTCCATTCCTTCGATCAAACCCTCTGCTTTTCCTTCATCTCTTGCAGTATCAAGTGAATTTTTATAATCACGGTATGCGTTTAAACTGGCGATGTATTGATTGTATTCTTCCCGGCTTAAATTGGCAATTTCGGCTG
>Ga0082212_10002044_pt1 | contig 29681 bp, 29 predicted proteins | sample TergutNt197P3_FD_71548 | JGI IMG/M metagenome (GOLD analysis project Ga0082212, IMG submission 71548) | Neocapritermes taracua P3 segment gut microbial communities from Petit-Saut dam, French Guiana - Nt197 P3 | ecosystem: Host-associated > Arthropoda: Insects > Digestive system > Gut ...
CTACAACGGCACGCTCTATCTGACCGTTCCCGAGACCGATCAAGGCACGGTGACGTCAGTGCAGGGCGAAGCCGCGGGCAGGCCCGCAATTTTCACCGTGAACGGCACCGCCTATAACAATGCGCATCTGCGTGCCGCCAAACCTTATTACGACGACCCCAAAACAAATGAGAGTTTGGTAATACACAAAGACCCCTACGGATACATAGTAGCCGTCAGCGACGTGGACGTCAATGGGGGGAACCTCTATTTCGGATACAACGCCACTGACTCAACTTTCCAAAGAAGCATCGTAGCGGAACTCATAGGCACAACCGGCGCCATACAAATAGCGTCGAACATCGACAGGGTAAGAGGCAACGCCGTTACCACCGCTAACGTAGACGCTTACGCTACCGAGGTTGCCGCAAAAAACATGATATACTCTTGGACCTTAGGCAGCAGCTCGTTGGGAACCGTGGCTAATCAGGTCAGAATCTTACCGGCGCACGATTCTCCTGCGGCCGGCCTTCTCCCCGCAGTGCCCGGTTATACGCCCGGCCTTGCCAAGTCAGCGTTCCAAAGGAACAATAACCTGCTGGGCAGAGTTGTAGAAAAAACCGACGACACCAGCGACGTCTTGGATAATAACGGCCAACAAATACTGGTGTTCGCCGACAACAACACGATCTATGTCGACGTCGAAAACAACCGCGCCTACACCGGATACAGCCGCCTGCCCGGCGACATCACGCACATCAACTACGCTTTTGCGGTGATGAAGTCGAGCAGTTCCAACACCGCGGCTGTGGTATTCTTCAGCTCCGAGAGGGTAGCAACCGCCGTGCGGGATACCTTCATAGTCTACGATCTGGCAGGCAGCGCTTCCTCAGAAACCGAATTTATATACGCGTTCATTGAACAGACAAATTCAAAAGGCGACAAGGAATATGTAGTACGCGAAACCTTTGTGAACGGCGAGAGGCCGGATACCCCGCTGATCATCGACGACACTGTATACCGCACCATCATGAGCGATGTCAGAGCAAACCCGGGTGGCGCTCGTGATATAACGGACGGCGGACGCGGAGTCTACGAGATCATTGAGACCAAAGACGGCGTCGTTACCAAGGTCGAAAAGATCAGAGACTTGGAACCCAGCGTCCGTCCCGGCGGACTACCCGTCGGTTTTGAGCGGTGGGAGGTCATTAACAACACCGGCACCAATATCTATACCGCCCAAGGAACTTCGTGGATAATCACCGGCGAAACCAAATTCGTGGTCGTCGATGAGCGTGTATCTGGACCTCAGTTCCGTCTATACGAAGGTGATGTGACTCTGGCCCGGCAGCAAGGCGGAAGCGTCAGCGGAGTCGACGTTGTGATCGTTCCCAAGGGCGGCCCCTCAAGCAGCCCCACGGATCAGCGCACAGCCAAGGAAGTTTTGATATTCATTGACTGAACCTGAAGCATAAACCATAACCACAGCACAGCACAAACCCAACCAACAGCAAATACAAGGCCCGGGGTACTCCCCGGGTCTTGTGTCTTCGGATCGGCCGGAAATTGCGGGACGATGAGGGCGCGATCCCCTGCTTTTTTGCGCAATTACTTGACTCAAGCGGCAACAAAGTATACAATGACCGGCGTGAGCAAAAACTAAGTTTTATTTAAGCAGGTTTTGATATATGCGAAAACATGTCACGGTTACACTGTGTTTTACATGCACGGCGGGCGCTTTCGGAGTTTTATTCAGGTGGCTGCAGCTTCGCACCGCTTTTGAGGCGGAAACCGGGCTGCCGATAGCCGGCGCTTGGACAAACACCGTCGTCATTGCCCTTTCACTGTTTATGGCGGCCCTCCTGCTTTTTTTGACCGCGTTTTCGGCAAAAAAAAGGACCGGCGGGAGTACCGCCGCGAAACTGCCCGCTGAATCCGTCGTTTTTTCCGTCGTATCCTTGATCGCGTGTATATCGGCGGCAGCCGGAGCTGTGTTACTGTTCTTTTCGGCAAGCAATTCCTTTGAGCCTTCGGTCACCCGCGCGTTTTCTGTACTCGCCCTTGCCGCCGGCATAAGCTTTCCGGCTTTCGTATCTTCCTCCAAACAGTCCTCAGGTTTTTTCACATGCCTTTTGGCTTTGATCCCGGTGATATTCTGCTCATATTGGCTGATCGTTTCATACAGGGATCACGCGGCAAATCCGGTCATATGGGAGTTCGCCTTTGAAATTTTAGCGATATCCGCCTCGATTTTGGGCTTCTTTTTCGTCGCGGGTTATCCTTGCGGCACCCCGAAACCGCTGGCTTCTTTCTATTTTTGCAATCTCGCTGCTTTCTTATGCATCATCACGCTCGTCGACGCCCGGCCTTTCGCGCAGTCACTGATATTATTCTCGCTCGCGCTTGTTGAGCTCCTGTACGCGGGCGGGTCGCTCGCGGATTATTAGCCGCTTTCCGCCTGCCTTTTTGTTATCGTATCCTTACCGGCGAAAAAGAAAGTCATCGTCGCCTGCGCCAGCAGCTTTTCCGCCTCGTCAAACACCCTGATCTCATACAGCGCGGACATTCGCCCTTCTTTTATGCGATTTGCCCGCGCTTTCAGTTTGCCCGAAAATACCGGCCTGAGATAGTTGATGTTTGCGCTTTGCGTAACGACGTCCCTGCCGCCGGAAAATATTGCCGCTACTCCCGCCGCCTCGTCGCACAAAGCGAATATCAGGCTTCCGTGGGCTATGCCGTATGAGTTTCTGCCGGCGTCTGTCAAATCGGCTTCAAATTCGCAATACCCGTCTTTCAGATCGGTGCAAACCAAGCCGTTTGTGCGGCAAAAACACATTCTTTCGTTCAGTTTGGCTATCAACGCTTTATTGTCAGTCATAATAAACATCCCGCCATTGTATTTTCAGTATCTGAAATTGCATAAGGCGGCGGGAGCCGGATTCGGCGCGCTCCCGCCGTCTTTTTTATTTTATCGCTGTTTTACGCGCAAGTCAATTCCTCAATGACTGTTTCATCGTCCCTGACGACGGCGACGGCCGTATCTCCTTTTGTCAGAGTGCCGTCCAAAAGCTTCTCAGCCGCGGCGTCTTCAATGACCGAGCGAATCTTGCGGCGCATGGGTCTGGCTCCGTATACGGGGTCAAAACCCTGCTCTGTTATTTTCAGCAGAGCCTCTTCGCTGATTTGAAGCGTCACCCCGAGCGCGGCGACGCGCTGTAATACAGGTTTGAGCATATTTTCGGCGATCCGCTTTATATCCTCCCGGCTGAGACGGCGGAAAACGATGATCTCGTCGATGCGGTTGAGGAATTCCGGGCGGAAGGTCTTTTTTATATCCTCCGTGACCATGTTTTTTATCTCCTCGTCGCTTATGCCGGACTCCCGCTCCGAGAGGTCAAATCCGAGCTTGGTTTTTTTCTCGGTGATATTCCTCGCGCCTGTATTTCCGGTCATGACTATGATAGTGTTTTTGAAATCCGCACTTCGTCCCTTTGAATCTGTAAGGCGTCCCTCGTCCATTATCTGCAGCAGTATATTGAATACGTCCTCGTGCGCTTTTTCGATCTCGTCAAAAAGTATCAGACTGTACGGTTTCCTTCTGACTTTTTCTGTCAGCTGCCCTCCCTCGTCATAACCTATATAACCGGGCGGCGATCCTATCAGTTTTGAAACGGCATGCTTCTCCATGTATTCGGACATATCCATCCGGATGATCGCGTCCTCATCACCGAACACAGCTTCGGCCAAAGCCTTGCACAGCTCCGTTTTTCCGACGCCCGTGGGCCCCGGGAACAGGAAACAGCCTATAGGACGCTTGGGGTCTTTCAGGCCGACGCGCCCTCTTCTCACGGCGCGCGAAACCGCGGCTACGGCTTCGTTTTGCCCTATAACGCGTTTGCGGATCATCTCCTCCATTTTTAAGAGTCTTTCGCTCTCGCCTTCCGTGAGGCTTGTCACGGGTATGCCGGTCCGCTCCGAAACTATCTGCGCAACGTCCTCGCGTGTCACGCGCCTCGATTCGTCGCCGCGGGTCCCGGCAAATTCATTCCGGGCTCTTTCGAACTCAAGCCGCAGCTTTTGTTCGCGGTCGCGCAGCATTGCCGCTTGCTCAAAATCCTCCGTCAGCGCCGCTTTTTCCTTTTCTTCCGCCAGTGCGTCTATCTCCGCTTCCGCGGCTTTCAGCTCGTCCGGCAGCGCAAAAGCTTCCATGCGTACTCTTGAGGCCGCCTCGTCTATCAGATCTATTGCCTTATCGGGCAAAAACCTGTCGCTGATGTAACGGCCGGACATCACAACGGCGGCGTCCACGGCTTCGTCCGTTATTTTCAGTTTGTGATGGGCCTCGTATTTATCCCTGATTCCCGTTATGATACGCACGCACTCCTCCGCAGAGGGTTCGTTGACCGTTATCGGGCTGAATCTGCGCTCCAGCGCCGCGTCTTTTTCAATGTATTTTCTGTATTCCTCCGCGGTGGTCGCGCCTATCATCCGAATCTCCGCGCGCCCCAATGCGGGTTTTATTATATTCGCGGCGTCCACGGCGCCCTCGGCGGCCCCGGCGCCTACGACCGTGTGCAGCTCATCGATGAAAAGAATTATATTGCCGTTTTTTTTCACTTCATCCAAGACGCCCTTTATACGCTCCTCAAATTCTCCCCGATACTTTGTTCCGGCGATCAGCGCCGCCAAATCAAGCGTAACCACTCGCTTATCAGCGAGCTCCTCCGGAACCGCGCCTTTGGCGATACACTGCGCCAAACCTTCAGCTACAGCGGTTTTGCCCACTCCGGGGTCGCCTGTCAAAACCGGATTGTTTTTTCCGCGCCGCAGCAGCACCCGGATAACAGAGCCTATCTCCTTTTCCCTGCCGATGACCGGATCGAGCATCGAGTTTTCCGCCAATTCAGTCAGATCGCGGCCGTATTCAGCCAAAATGCTCTTATTTCCCTCATACCGCCGGGCGGCGTTAACGGGATTGCGACCGGGCCTCTCGGATTCGCGCCCTTTAGTATTTTCCGGCTCTCTCACGGCTTCGAGCATATCGGTGTAAATCTTGTTCAAATCCGCGCCCGTGCTCCTTATCATCCTCGCCGCCGAAGAGTTGTGCAGACGAAGTATTCCGAAAAGCAAATGTTCCGGCCCGACTTCCCGGCTCCCCGTTAAACCGGCCTCGGCGCAGGCCGTCTCATATGCGCGCCTCGCTTCTGCGCTCAAGCCTTTCGGCTCGGCGCCCGGAGCGCTGTTCCCCGGTATTTTTTCCGTCAGTTCTGTAAGAAGAGTTTCATCCAAGCCGTTTTCACGGAGCACTCTCGCGGCAAGCCCTTTTTCCTCTCGGGCCAAGCCGAGCAGGATATGCTCGGTACCGATAAAGCTGCGCCCCAGTTCACCGGCTGCCAGCGCCGCCCTGTTCAGCACCGCTCGCGCGCTTTCTGTTAATCTTTGCACAGTAATTCTCCTTTCGCCGGGTAAAACTCCGGTTCTTATTCCCCGAGTTTTTTGATTTTGTCCCGTATCTCCGCGGCCTTTTCGAAGTCTTCTTCCCGGGCCGCGGCTTTCATTTGATGCCTCAACGCGGTCAGTTCTCTTTTTTTTCTTATCCCCTCTCCCGCGTCGTCAGGTATATTTGACTCCTCGGCCGCCGGTTCGGCCGGGACCGCCCTCATGCACGCCTCCGCCGCCTGCGGTAAAAGCGCCGCAAAAGGCGTATACCTCATCGGGCCGAAAAAGCCGGCAGGCTCATAGAAATCATTGAAGAAGCCGTCCGTCTTTCTGAAAAAGCTCTCAAACACTCTCCCGCCCGGTATGCTGAAACAGTCTCCCAATCCTTCTTCTTCGGCGCAGCCGGCGCAAAAACTGTGCCGGGTCGATGAGCCGTTTATAGTGAAGCTGCAGAAGACCTCCGCTTCTTTCACATTGCATTTTTCGCATTTCATGTCGTTTTTCTCCTTTCAGACGGTTATTTTGAAATCAGTGTGATCAGCATTTGCTTAAAAATCGACGCTCTGACGATATCGCGGGCGCCCTGCTCCAAGGGCCTTAAAGCGTTGTCTCCGACAGCGGTCAAAATAAGTTCCGCGGTTTCGCGGCCCACGGCGCCGGCTGACACGATATTCGATACAAAAGCGACCGCCGTCCTGTAATCCAATTTTCCGCCGACGGCGTTTATCGTATGCATGATCAGCTGCGTCGGGCCGACGCGTACTCTTGTTATGCGTATGTACCCTCCCCCGCCCCTTCGCGATTCCACGGCATAACCGTGTTCCGGGGAAAAGCGCGTTGAAATGACATAATTGATTTGGCTCGGCGCGCATGAAAATCTTTCCGCCAAGCCCGAGCGCCGGATATCGACCGGCCCGTCCGCGTTTTCCAGTATTTCCGTGATGAAATCCGCTATCAGATCACTTGTACCCATTTCGGCGCACCTCATTTTGACCTTTATTGACCTTCTGAGAATATAATAGTCAGTAAAGGTCAAATTCTCAAATCTCATTTTGACCTTTACTGACCTTTCTATGCGCGTTTTCACGCATTTACCTCCCGGATGCTTGCGATTTCTCACGGTTTCTCACTTTTTCGCTTTTTTCGGTCTTGAGCCGGTAATCACGACAGGAATGTGTTATACTGAAAGGCATGACAGATATACAAATAATCCTCGCCTCGGAGTTCTCGCTGACCGTCGAGCAAGTCGCCGGAATCGTCGCTCTGATCGAAGCCGGCAACACCATCCCTTTTATCGCCCGATACCGAAAGGAAAAGACAGGCGGCACAGACGATGTGACCCTTCGCGAGCTTGACGAGCGCCTTTCTTATCTCAAAAACCTCGAAGCGCGAAAAGCCGAGGTACTGCGGCTGATCGACGAGAGGGGCGAATTGACGCCGGAGCTGCGCTCTGAAATAGAGCGCGCCGAAGTATTGCAGCGCGTTGAGGACCTATACAAGCCGTATAAAAAGAAAAGAGCGACGCGGGCCACCAAGGCAAAAGACGCGGGGCTCGCTCCGCTTGCCCTTTTTATCGCGGAACAATCGCAGACCTCCGGCGAACCGCTTGCGTTTGCGGAGCCGTACATAAACGCCGAAAAGGGTTATGATACGCCGGAAGCTGCGCTTTCGGGCGCTTGCGACATTATCGCCGAGCTCGTCTCCGACGACGCGGAGCATACCGCCGTTTTGCGCGATCTCACTCGCAAACGCGGAAGTATAGTCTCCGAAGCTGCTGACGCCGATGAAAAGAGCATTTACGAAATGTACCGCGATTTCAGCGAGCCGATCCTGAAGATCCCGAACCACCGCGTCCTCGCGATCAACAGGGGCGAAAAAGAAGGCAAGCTGAAAGTCAAGGTGCAAACTGACGCGATCATCGCCGTCGGCTTATTGGAAAAACGTGTTATCAAGGACCGGTGCATTTTCACGGAACTCTTGAAAGCTACGCTCACGGACAGTTACAAACGGCTGATCGCGCCGTCTTTGGAGCGGGAGGTCCGAGCCGAGCTCACCGAGCGCGCCGAAGCCGAAGCGATAAAGGTCTTTGCGAAAAACACGGAGAATCTGCTTTTACAGCCGCCCGTCAAAGACGCGCGTATAATAGCGCTCGACCCCGGCTACCGCACGGGATGCAAGGTCGCCGTATTGGACGAGTACGGCAAACTGTCGGATCACGCGACGGTCTATCCGACGCCGCCGAAATCCGATATCGAGGGCGCAAAGCGCGTATTGCGCCGGTTCGCCGAAAAATACGATATAAATATAATCGTTATCGGCAACGGCACAGGCTCGCGCGAAACCGAGGAAGCAGTCGCGGACTTCATTTCGGAATCCGCTCTGCCCATTGAATACACCATCGTAAATGAAGCCGGCGCGTCGGTTTACAGCGCGTCGAAACTCGCAAGCGAAGAATACCCGGACCTCGAACCGGCGACACGCGGCGCCATGAGTTTGGGCCGCCGCCTGCAGGATCCTTTGGCGGAGCTTGTAAAGATTCCGCCGAGATCCATCGGCGTGGGGCAGTATCAGCACGACCTCAACCAAACCGCTCTTGACCGCGCGCTGACGGGAGTTGTCGAAAATGCCGTCAACCGCGTCGGCGTCGATCTGAATACGGCTTCCGCCTCTCTGCTCGGTTTTGTCGCGGGAATAGGCGACAGCCTCGCAAAAAACATCGTGGCTTACCGCGAGGAAAACGGCGCTTTCAGCGACCGAAAACAGCTGAAAAAAGTTCCGAAGCTCGGCAATGCGGCTTTCACTCAGTGCGCGGGCTTTTTACGGATACAAAACGGCGCAAACCCTCTGGATTCGACGGCGGTCCATCCCGAGAGCTACGCCGCCGCGGAGTTGCTGCTGAAGCGCGCGGGCGTTTCTGCGGTCGAAATCGCAGGGGGCGGTATCCCTGACATCGCGGAAAGGGCCGGGGATCCGAATGCTCTCGCGGACGAACTCGGCGTCGGTTTGCCGACGCTGCGGGATATCGTTTCCGAGTTGGCAAGGCCGGGGCGCGACCCTCGCGAGGACGCTCCGCCCGTTGTTTTCAGCCGGGCCGTACGCTCGATCGACGATTTGACCGTCGGCGCGGAACTCACGGGAATCGTTCGCAATGTCGTTGATTTCGGCGCTTTTGTGGATATCGGCGTCAAGCAGGACGGGCTTGTTCACGTGTCAAAACTCTCCGCGCGTTTCATCAGGCATCCGAGTGAGGTCGTCGCAGTCGGCGATAATGTTAAAGTCCGGGTCTTATCGGTCGACAAAGAACGCGGAAAAATCTCTCTGACTATGGCGCCGGAAAAACAGCTGAAGACATGACTCGGTTCCGGATACTGAGCTTTTCCGCCGTAAAAGCTGCTTACAGCAATATTTTAACGACATTTTAATATGCGGCGGCTCACTTGATTTTACTTGATTTTTATTTTTTTTGTGTTAGAATGACTTGTATATCAGCGGGGATATCAGAGCCCGGCAACAAATATGGAGGTAACAGTAATGGCATATTCAATCAACAAAGAGTGCATAGCCTGCGGCGTCTGCGCCGATGAATGCCCCTCCGGGTGCATATCGCAAGGAGGCGATACCTACGTTATCAACGCCGACGAATGCACAAGCTGCGGCGTTTGCGCCGAGCAATGTCCCGTAAGCGCCATAGCCGAAGCATAACAGGAGGGCGGTATAAAAATACGCTCATCCCGGTAAAGCCGAGCGTGATAAGACGCTCAAATCAAAAGAGGCGGTGTGCGCGGCATATCGCCTCTTTTCTTTTCCGGTCCGGCCCGGATATCCTTGTCCGGCATTATGAGGTTATTATGGACGGTGTCGACGAACTTTGGCCGCAAGGTCCCCGGCTCTGCCGCGAAGCAGGTTTTAAACTTTGCACCGACTCGGTTTTGCTGGCGGATTTTATCAACATGAAAAAAGTCGTCAAAGCGGCGGACCTCGGCTGCGGAGCGGGGATTCTCGCCGTGCTTTCGGCGTTTAGGAATAAAAACACAAATTTTGACTGTATTGAGATCGCAGAAGAAAACGTCCGCGACTGCCTCTCCAACATAAGAATAAACGGCTTGGAAGACAGAATGAGCGTCACGGCAGGCGATCTGCGGGAAATCAAAAAATACTTCAGCGCGGGCGCATATGATCTCGTTATGTCAAATCCGCCCTACAACCCGCAAGGCTGCGGGAAAGAAGCCCGCGGCGAAAACCGCGCCGCATCGCGGGACGAGCGTTTCTGCACAATTTTCGATCTTTCGGCGGCGGCGGCATATCTTTGCAGATACGGCGCCGGATTTTGTATGGTTCACAAGCCGCAGCGCCTGTCGGAAATTTTCGGCGCATTGACAACACACGGTTTCGAGCCGAAAAGGCTCCGTTTGGTCTGTCCCCGGCCCGGCGCCGAGGCTAATCTCGCGCTCATAGACGCGCGCCGGGGCGGAAAACCGGGACTTCGAATCGAAGCTCCGCTTTTTTTATACGGCGCGGACGGCGCGGAAACGGAAGAATATAAGAATATTTTGAGCGGAGGTGGCGCGATTTGAGCGGTAAACTGTATATAGTCGGCACGCCGCTCGGCAATCTCGGCGATTTTTCGCCTCGCGCCGTTGAAACTCTGAAAACGGCGGATTTCATTGCGGCGGAAGACACGCGCGTTTCAGTTAAGCTCTTGAATCACTTCGGAATAAAAAAAAGCCTCGTAAGCTATTACGAGCACAACCGCGCCGAAAGCGGAGAGAAAATAATAGCCCGGCTCCGGTCGGGCGAATGCTGCGCGCTGATCAGCGACGCCGGTATGCCGGCGATATCCGACCCCGGAGAGGATTTGGTGAAGCTTTGCACAGAGAATAATATACCTGTCATAAGCGTACCCGGACCCTGTGCTGTAACGGCCGCCCTGTCGGCGTCGGGGCTCCCCTCCCGCCGCTTTTGTTTTGAGGGTTTTCTCTCGACCGCCCGCAAACGCCGCGCGGAGCATTTGAACGAACTTAAAAATGAAAAACGCACCATGGTATTCTATGAAGCGCCCCACAAACTTCAAAACACGCTCAGAGACATGCTCGGCGCCTGGGGCGACCGCGAGGCGGCAGTATGCCGTGAAATGACAAAACTGCACGAGGAGATAATGCACACAACGCTCTCGGGAGCGCTTTCGCATTTTTCCGAAACAGCGCCGAGGGGCGAATTCGTTTTGATAATCCGCGGCGCCTCAGACGACGGCAAGCCGGAGATCACTCTCTCCGAGGCGGAGGATATACTGAACGCATATAAAGCCCGGGGCATGTCTCTCAAAGAAGCGGCGATCCTCGCCGCCGCGGATACCGGTTTTTCCAAAAACGATCTGTACAGGTCAGCCGTAAAAAAAACCGGCCGGTAATATCCGACCGGCCGGTATCCCGGTGACCGCTGTGCGGACCGGGCATTTTCTGTTATGAAACTACGGTGACATTTATGACCGCTTTGGCGTCAGGACTGCCGGTGCCGTCGCAGTAAACTACCGTGACAGTTGACGTGCCCTGGCGCAAGCCCGAAATAAACAACTCGGCGTTATATCTGTCCACCCATTTGCCCCATTCGACGTAAACCGCCCTGTTATTGCTGTTATCCCATTCCAAACTGACGTCGTCAGCCGGGCAGTCGGTGGCGATCAGTATCCTTTCGGTGCTGCGGGCCCTTATCGTAATATCCGTTTTGGACGCGGAAAGCGTGTAATCCGCGTTGCTTGTGACAGTTGAGAAATATCTGTCGTACGGTATCTCAACACTGCCGGGATCGATATTCTTCACCATATCTATCGGCAACGCGAGATTCATGTTTTGACTGTCCTCAAAATACGCGGTGGTGACCCCGATAACTTTACCGCTGTCGTTAATAAGAGCGCCGCCGCTGCTGCCTCCGGATATGGGCGCCGTTATCTGGATGAAATCGATTCCTTCCACTCTGCGCAGCGAGTTGCTCACTATTCCGTTCGATATGGAGTTTTGAAAGCCCAGCGGACTTCCGATCGTATATATGACGTCCCCGTTGCGCACAGCCGATCTGCTGCCCATCTCAAGGAACGGAAAAGCCCTCACCGAGTCGCCCTCGGCGGAGGTTTTGCTGACTCGGAGTATCGCCAAGTCTTCTTCCTCGTTGGCGTAAACCACTCCGGAGACATTATGGCTTTTTCCGGAAATCAGCGTCACGCGGGCCGATTTTGTATTTTTGATGACATGATAATTCGTGACCGCCAGCCCGTCGCCGTCGATGAAAAATCCGCTGCCCAATCTGACGGAATTCCTGTAAGAGTCGTCATTGTATACTTCGAGCCGGAAAACCGCAGGCGAACACATCTCGGAAATGCGAGTGGCGGTAAGGCCGGCTTCCCCCGAAGAGGACAGCGCCCCTGTAACCTCAAGGTATTCCAGAAGCGTCATATCCCCGCCCTTCAAACGGACGCTGAGGGCGCTGTATGATATCATCACCGCGTCCGCGCGGGTAAATTTTCCTGCGGCGCTGTATTCTCCGGCGGTCAAACCTATGCCGTCCGATAAATTCCAAGGCGCTCTCCATGAAAAATCCCCGGCTTGTTCGCTGTAGCCCAAAGAGCGCAGTACAAATGTTATGTACTGCGCCGCCGTTATATCGTCCGCGCTGCCGAAAACCGTTTCACTGTATCCGACTGTCAGTTCCTTGTCAAAGGCATAACTGACATAGCCGTCCGCCCAAAGGCTGACATCCGAAAACCCGTGAGCCCGGTTCGAGTTTACCGCCTCGTTCTCTTTGCCGAGCAGCCTGATAAGCATGACGATCGCTTCTTGCCTTGTCGGCGCCCTGTCAAGCTCATAACCGGTGTTTGTTCCCCTGAAAAGGCCCAGCCTGTAAAGCTCGTCCGCGGCTTCCGTCGCGGCGGAATACGCCGCCGGCACGCCCGGCGTTAAGACCGAGACCAGTATTATCGTGATCAATAATATATTTAAAAGGCGTCTTTTCATCGCTCTGCCCCCGAAAATCCCATATCTGCATGCCCGGCGGACCGGCGCGCCCGATCCCTATGCTTTATACTCCCTGTTTGTATCATATTAACACACCGGCGGACCGGCAACAACCGTATATTTTCAGTTTTTCGGAACAATTTGTGTTTTTGCTTTCCGGCCGCACGTCCGGCCGCCGTTTCCTTATTGATATTTCAGCCGTTGAAATGTATAATGATACAAACGGCTGTACGGCTCGGGATACTGCGAATCATGAGGAGGATCATATGAAAACATTGGTGGTTTATTATTCGAAAACCGGTACGACCAAGAAGGTCGCGTTATCCGTGATCGACTCAAAAAAATGTGATTTTGACGAACTGCAATATGATGAGGGCACAAAGACGATCAAGAACTCGCGTGATCCTTCCGATTACGAGCATATAATCATTCTCTCCCCTGTTTGGGCGTTTTCACTCGCGGAGCCGATAAAATCATACATAGGCCGGTATAAGTCCGATATCAAGGAATATGACCTGATAGTCACATGCGGCTTATTGGGACTTCGCGGCTGCGTTAAAAACTGTTTGTCAGCTATCGGCAAAGCTCCCGGAACCGCTTTGAAATTCAGGGCAAATCATGTAAAGCGCGGGGATTATGATTTAAGCGCCGTCCTCCGGCCGGAGTAAGCCAAATGACCGCTGCGGGCGAATTCGCCCGCCGGTAATACCATTGTGAGGACGGAGGCGATGCTGTTGTGTCTGATTTGAGCGGGAAAATCGCTGTTGTGACGGGCGCCGGCGCGAAGCGCAGCATGGGGCGGGCGATAGCGATGCAATTAGCGGCGGACGGCGCTGATACGGCGGTGGCCGATCTGCTTTTTGACCCGGGATCGGTGTTTGAGGAAGACAGGGATTGGGGCGGTTTGAACCGGGTGGCGGAGGACATCAGAGCGCTCGGAAGACGCGCCGTTGCCGTTAAAGCGGACGTCAGCTCCGAAGCTGACGTCGACAACTTATTCAAAACAACACAGGAGGTTTTGGGGCCGGCTGATATCGTGGTACACTGCGTGGGGATAAGAGGGCCCGTACCCGTGCCGATTCACGAGATGAGCCTTGATATCTGGCAAAAATTGTTAGACGTCAACCTCACCGGGGCCTTCCTTATGGGCAGAGCCGCAGCTAAAACCATGATTCCGAGGGCTTCCGGAAAAATCGTCATGATATCCTCAATGGCCGGACTGAAAGCCTATCCCGGCAGCGTTGCCTACGGTGCGACAAAACACGGCGTACTCGGGATAGTCAAGACCATGGCCGCCGAACTGGGCAAATACGGCATAAACGTCAACGGCGTCTGCCCGGGACGTTTTAATACGAATTTCAGAGACGAGCACATCAGGACCACGGCCGAAAAAACGGGCGAAGCTCTCGGAGAAACGGCGCTGAAAGACCTGGAATGCCCGTTCCCGATATGGCTCGGCCGGGCCGGGACGCCGGATGACATTTCCGGCCTCGTCGCGTTTTTGGTCTCGGACAAAGCCGCCTATATCACCGGAGAAACCATAGTGATAGACGGCGGCGGCGGGTAACCGACGATGACCTTCCCGGTCATAAAGGCGTCACGTTTTTCGGGAATATGACGATCAGCGTTCCCTCACGCACGGAAATCTCGGCGGGCAGGCCGGTGAATTCATTGCTGACCCCCACGGGCCGCGTGTTTTTAAGGACGGCGTCTTTGAGTGAATACTTCAGCCCTTCCTCATTGACTCCGATCGCATCGCCGCCCGCGGCAAACACCGAAACGATCCCGCGGGCGCCCGCCGGAAATGACAGCGCGCCGTTTCGGACCGCCGTTATCACCGTGTCTTCGGCAAACAAAAAGCCGCTCGCCTTTCGCTCCGCCAATCCCGCAATGCATTGGATGTTGGCGAGCGTGTGGTCCAAGCGTCCGCCCGTTCCGCCGTAAATATGAAAAACACGATAACCGCGCTCTAAACCGGCTTCGATCGCCGCGGCCGTATCGGTCTCATTTTTCATTTGCGGCAGAGTTATCTTTTCCGTGTTGTCCGGTATACGGTCCGAGGAGTCAAAATCTCCCACAAACAAATTGACAGGAATTTTATTCGACTCGAGATAGGCGTATCCGCCGTCGGCGGCTATCACGAAGTCGCCCGGTTTCGGCTCCGGCGGCTGCTTGAAGTATTCGCCCGCGCCGAAAATAAAGCAAATGCCGTCTTTCATAAAGAATATCGACCTCCGACGCCATCAATAATATGCGGAGAACAGGCCTGTGACAGTATATGATAAACTGAAAATACTCGCCGAAAGCGCCAAATATGACGTGGCCTGCACATCGAGCGGCTCCTCCCGTAAAGGCAAAGAAGGCGGGGTCGGCAACACGGTGTCATACGGGCTGTGCCACAGTTTCGCGGCGGACGGGCGCTGTATCAGTCTGCTCAAAGTGCTGATGACCAACCACTGTATCAACGACTGCAAGTATTGCGGCTGCCGAAGCTCCGCCGATATGCCCCGCGCCGCTTTCACTCCGGAGGAACTTGCCGAGCTGACGATGTCTTTTTATCGCCGCAACTATATCGAAGGGCTGTTCCTGTCCTCCGGAATAATCCTGTCCCCGGATCACACGACACAGCTCATGTGCCGGAGCATCGATCTCTTGCGCAACAAATACGGGTTCAACGGATATATCCACGCAAAGGCCATCCCCGGCGCCTCGCCGGAGCTTATTTCCCGCCTCGGCGCTTTGATCGACCGCATAAGCGTGAATATCGAGCTTCCTTCCGCTTCTTCGCTCTCGGCTTTGGCGCCGCAAAAGACAAAGGAGAGCATATTGGCCCCGATGGCGCAGATACGCGATTCGATAGACGTCGGCAAAAAGGAGCTGCAAATTTACCGCCACGCCGAAAAATTCGCGCCGGCCGGCCAGAGCACGCAGATGATCATCGGGGCGAGCCCCGAGACCGATTACCGTATACTCAAGCTCTCCCAAGGCCTCTATAACAAATATAAACTGAGGCGCGTGTTTTACTCGGCTTACATTCCTGTAGGCGACGACCGGATGCTGCCTTCAGTCGGCGCGCCTCTTCTTCGCGAACACAGGCTCTATCAGGCGGATTGGCTTTTGCGTTTCTACGGGTTTTCGGCGGATGAGATTCTCAGCGAGGAAAAACCCTCTCTCGACGTAAATTTGGATCCGAAATGCAACTGGGCGATCAATCACCTCGAGCGTTTCCCCATAGAGATAAATACGGCTGACTATGAAACCATACTGCGCGTGCCGGGCATCGGGGTCCGCAGCGCAAAAAGGATAGTCGCGGCGCGCAGACAGGCCTTTTTGGATTTTGACGGATTGAAAAAACTGGGAGTCGTATTAAAACGCGCGAAGTATTTTATAATCTGCAAAGGGAAAAGCATGCCGGGCATGATCTTTAATGAAAAACACATCTGTTCCGGTCTGCTTGACAGTCCCGCCGGAAACAGCCGGGGCCGGTTTTTGCCGGAACAGATATCGCTGTTCGATAACGAGCCGGAAATAAGAAGACTGCAAAACACACCGGCAAAAGAGGCGTATCTTCTTGAAGCGTGAACCGGACGTCATATACATTTACGACGGGACTTTTGAGGGCTTTCTCTCCTGCGTTTTCGAAGCCTTTTTAAAAAAAGAAGCCCCGTCGCTGATTTCAAAGCAAAACGCGATTCAGCTTTCCGTCGGGGCGGAAGTCAAGGAGATAGCGACCGATCCCGAAAAGGCCGACCGCGTTTGCGAGGGGATAAGAAAAAAACCCGGCCTGAAGGCCTTGACCGCCGCCTATCACGCGACCTTGTCGAATGAAGAGGACGCCGAAGCCGCCGCTCTGCGATATATCAAACTCGGTTTCGAGATCGGAAAAAACATTTACGGCGCTTTGACGGACAGCCGCGTCATTCGAATGAGGGAGATCTCTTTCGCCGTTAAGCGCGAAGCGGGCCGTTTTTTGGAGTTTCTTCGTTTTTCGGAATTGGACGGGAATATACTCTTCGGAGAGTTTGAACCCGAACCGAACGTGCTGCCGCTCATAATGCCGCATTTCGCGGACAGGCTGAAAACGCAGCCGTTCATCATACACGACAAAGGCAGGCGTCTGGCGGGCGTTTACAACACGAAAGAATGGTCGCTTGTCTCATCTGTCGGCATGACGCTGCCGGATATTTCCGAAAACGAGAAAGAGTACCGGAAGCTGTGGAAGCTGTTTTTCAACTCGATCGCCGTTAAAGAGCGGATAAACCCCAAACTTCAGACGCAGCTCCTGCCGAAGAAATATCGGAAATACATGACCGAATTCGATACGCTGTAAGCCGGTTCATCCTTATTGCCCGGCTGCTTCAAAAACCACGCGGTTAAAGCTCTTTTTCCCCTTTTTGATCATTACTCCCGGTCCGGACAGCTCCGCTTTTGTCAGTTTTTTTGAAAACTCCGTGACTTTTTCGCCGTTTATCTCCACGCCGCCCTGCTCAACCGCCCGCCGGGCATCTGATTTCGACGGGCAAAGTCCGGATCTCACAAGCAGCGTGAGTATATCCGCTTGGTCTTCCGTAAAGTCGGCAAGCGTCAATTCCGTGGTCGGCACGGAATCCGAAACCGCGCCGCCGGGGGAAAAAAGCGCCTTCGCCGCTTCGATCGCCTCATTTGCGTCCTTTGTTCCGTGAACGAGGCTCGTCAGTTCAAAAGCGAGTATTTCTTTTACCCGGTTGAGCTCGTTCCCCTTTGCTTTTTCCAACTCTTTTATCTCCTCAAGAGGCAGAAAAGTAAGCATACGAAGGCATTTTATCACGTCGTTATCGCCCGTGTTGCGCCAGTATTGATAAAATTCATAGGGAGAGGTCTTATCCCGGTCAAGCCAAACGGCGCCGGATTTGGTCTTTCCCATTTTTTCACCCTCAGAGTTCAGCAAAAGGGTCATTGTCATCGCATAGGCGTCTTTACCGAGCTTTTTTCTGATCAGCTCCGTGCCTCCGAGCATGTTTGACCACTGGTCGTCGCCGCCGAGCTGCATCCGGCAGTCGTATTCCCTGTAGAGATGATAGAAGTCATAACTTTGCATTATCATATAATTGAATTCGAAAAACGAAAGGCCCTTCTCCAAACGCTGCTTGTAACATTCCGCGCGAAGCATGTTGTTCACGGAGAAACAGGCTCCCACCTCGCGGAGCATCTCAACGTATCCCAAATCAAGCAGCCAATCGGCGTTGTTTGCCATGACGGCTCTTCCCTCTGAGAAGTCAATGAATCGCTCCATTTGTTTTTTAAAGCGACTGCAATTATACTCAATGGTTTCGGGCGTCATCACCGAACGCATATCCGTGCGCCCCGAGGGATCCCCGATCATTCCGGTACCGCCTCCGACCAGCGCGATCGGACGGTTTCCGGCCGCTTGCAGGCGTTTCATCAGGCAAAGCGCCATAAAATGACCGACATGCAAGCTGTCCGCCGTCGGGTCAAATCCTATGTAAAAAGTGGCTTTGCCGTTATTGATGAGTTCCGCGATCTCCTTCTCATCCGTAACCTGCGCGACAAGCCCTCTGGCCTTGAGTTCCTCATAAAGCGTCATCGAAATAATCTCCCGGTTTTTATTTGCTCACCCGAGCGTTTTTGAAAAGCTCAGCGGCTCTTAATTGTTCCTCCGCACTTGCAATAGTCGTTTGGGTAATGTTGTCTCCGCCGAAGAGCCGCGCCAATTCCCGCCGTCGGCCGTCGCGGTCGAGTAATGCGACCCCCGTGTAAGTCCTGCCGCCGCGTTCCGATTTTTCTGTCACAAAATGAGCGTCCGCCATGGCGGCGATCTGCGGCAGATGGGTGACGCAGAGCACCTGTTTTGTTTTTGCGATCTCCGCAAGCTTTTCTCCCACCCGAAGAGCCGCGATACCGGACACTCCCGCGTCGATCTCGTCGAAAACCATCGACTCGGCGCCGTCGTTTTCCGCAAAAACGCTTTTCATGGCGAGCATTATGCGGGAGAGCTCTCCTCCGGACGCTATACGGCTTATCCTTCCGGGCGCCTCGCCGGCGTTGGCTGACATAAGAAACCGTATATCGTCGCGCCCGTTTTCATCGAAACCCTCGTCTCCCTGCAGGCTCAAAATCTCGGTCTCAAATCTGACGGAGGGCATATTCAGCTCCCGCAGTTCGTCGACCATCCTCTTTTGAAGCCTTTCCGCCGCTTTTCTTCGCAGTTCCGAGAGTTTTTCGGCGGCCTGCGATACCTGAGCCTTTTGCCGGGCAAGTTCTTTTTCAAGTTTATTGATTTCCGATTCCGCGAATTCGAAGCGCCCGAGTTTTTCATCGCATTCCGACAGATACCGGATAAGGCCGGCTTCATTTTGCCCGTATTTTTTTGCCAGCCGGCGAATGATCGAAAGTCGCTCTTCGATAAAGTCGAATTCTTCCGGAGAAAAGTCAAGGGCGCTCTTAAAATCCCGCAGAGTCTCAGCCGCGTCCTCAAGAAGAAAAAGCGCCTGCTTTACGGTTTCGGCGGCCTTTTGCATCTGCCGGCTGACCCCGGCTCCGCCTTCCGCCGCAAAAAGAGCCGCGCGTACAAGTTCGACGGCTGAATCGTCTTTTGAATACAGCGCCTCGTAAGCTTCTTCCGCGTCTTTTACGAGAGTTCCCGCATTTTTTAATATATCTCTGCGGAGAGTCAACTCCTCTTCTTCGCCCTGTCTCAAGCCGGCTGATTCCAATTCTTCCTTGCGGAAGCGAAGCTCTGCCGTAACTCGCTCCTTTTCGGCCATATCCGCCGATAACCGTTCTTTTTCTTTTTTTATGCCGCTGTATGCCTTATACATCCGCCCGTATTCTTCGAAATGAGAACGGAAGTCTCCGAACCCGTCCAAGTAGTCCCTGTGCCGGTTTTCGTCGAGCAGGCGGCGTCCGTCGTTTTGCCCGTAAATGTCGAGCACGGCGCTTCCGAATTCTCTCAGCTGCAGCGCCGAAACCGGAACCCCGTTCACACGGCAGCCGGATTTGCCGTCGGCGCCTATGCTGCGCATCAGGACGATCTCGTCCCCGTCGGCGTCGATACCGTTTTCGGCGCACCAAGCGCCGGCGGCGCCGGACAAAAACCTCGCGGTCACGGACGCCTTCTCCGCCCCGGAACGGACAAGCTCTCTGTTTGCCCTGCCTCCCAATACGCAGCCCAAAGCGTCGATCACTATCGACTTTCCCGCCCCCGTCTCGCCCGTTAAAACATTAAGCCCGGGTCCGAAGTCAATATCCGCCCGTTCAATAACCGCGATATTCTCGATGTGGAGGGTCATGAGCATGGCAGACCTCCGGTTAAAAAAAGATTACAGCATGGATTTGATGTCATTGCACAGGTTTTCGGCTGAGTCATTGTCGCGCATCGCGATAAAAGCGGTGTCATCGCCCGCGAGGGTCCCGGCAAGATTTGAAATATTCATTCCGTCTAAGGTTGAGCAGGCGGCGCTCGCCAGCCCCGGGAGGGTTTTTATAACTATCAGGTTGCCGGCTGTCTCGCAGCTTGTTACGCTTTCTTTGAATATCTTTTTTAATTTAGTGTCAAAATTTGCGGCCCCGGTCCCCGAAGGGAGGGCATATCGGTATTTTCCGCCCGCCGTAAGCTCTTTGACCAGCCTTAATTCTTTGATATCCCGCGAGATCGTGGCTTGAGTTCCCTCGATTTTTCTCGCTTTTAATACTTCCGCCAACTGAAACTGAGTTTCAATATCTCTCTCGGCGATTATTTTCAGTATTTGCTCCTGCCGGGATGATTTCATTTTTTCTCTCCCAACTTTCTGTAGACCGTTTCATAAAAACTTCCCGAGCCGAACTCCGCCGTCACGGTGTAATGCGCGGATTTGCGGACAACTACCGTATCTCCCGTTTCCAAACGGGCCGCGTCGATCCCGTCTGCCGAAAGAGTTGCCTGTTTCCCGTCAATGTCCCCGAGGCGGATCGTGACCTCCCTGTCCGGCGCGAGCACAAAAGAACGCGCCGCAGGATTATGAGCGCAGACAGGCGTTAATATGATGCTTTCGGAATGAGGTTCGACGAGAGGCCCCCCCGCCGCCAAAGAATACGCCGTTGAACCTGTGGGCGTCGCGATTATTATTCCGTCTCCGGAGAACTCCGCTATTTTTTTATTGTCGCCGTATGCGGTAAGGCGTATGAGCCTCACAGATCCGCTGACGACGGCGTCGTTGAGCGCGAAATCGGAAAACACGACCGCGCCGTCCCTTTTGAGCTCCACATCGAGCATCATCCGGTTCACGGGGGTATAGCGGGAATACGCGGCGTCAATGAGCTTGTGCAGGTCGCCGGCTTCCAATTCCGCCATCATTCCCATGGTGCCCAGATTGACTCCGATTATCGGTATCCCGCGTCCCATGGCGGCTCTTGCCGTTCGCAGCAGCGTGCCGTCGCCTCCGAATACCGCAATGAGAGAAGCTCCGACAAGAGCCTCCTCGACGGGAGTTATTTCGACATGCTCGGGAACGTCCTTTTCAAGAGGCAGATCCGTCATCGGGCATATCTTTATTTCAAATCCGTGCTCGCTGAGCATTTGCGCGGCTTTTTGCGTATATTTGAAGCCGACGTCTTTTCCGGGGTTCGGGCACAGTAAAATATGACCCGGCATATCATGTTTTCCTTTCAAAATAACACTCGGCGGCTTCCGTGACCGAAACGGCGTCCGGCGGTTTTTGTTCGGGCGCGTTTTTTATTAAGTATATGAGGTATTCGATATTTCCCTCGGGGCCTTTGACAGGCGAAAAATCCAAGCCCGCGACAGTGAAGCCCTCCCGCTTTGCGGCGCCGGATATCTCGTTAATAACTTCGGCGTGTATTTTTTTATCCCTGACAACGCCTTTTTTGCCGACTTTTTCTTTTCCCGCCTCAAACTGAGGTTTTATCAGGCACAGGGTTTCGCCGTTTTCCGGCAGCATGTCGAACAAGGGCTTTAAAATGAGCCTGACGGATATGAACGACAAATCAACGACCGCAAATTCCGGCTCGTCCGGTATCATATCGGGTTTTATATAGCGTATGTTCGTGCGTTCCATGCTCACGACTCTCGGATCGTTTCGCAAACTCCAGGCTAATTGGCCGTAACCTACGTCAACGGCGTATACCTTGCGAGCGCCGTTTCTCAAAAGGACGTCGGTAAAGCCGCCCGTGGAGGCCCCGCAGTCTATACAGCATTTACCGGACGGATCCGCCGGAAACACTTCAAGCGCCTTTTCGAGCTTCAGCCCGCCGCGGCTGACATAGGGCATCTTGTCGCCGCGCAGTTCTATCACACTGTCGGGAGATACGGCGCTTCCGGGTTTGTCTGCGCGCTTTCCGTCAGCAAATACGACGCCGCTCATTATCGTCGTCCTCGCGCGCTCGCGGCTCGGCGTCAGGCCGAGGTCAAAAACAAGCTGATCGAGTCTGACTTTTTTCAAGTCTTTTCCCCGTTTCCCGAAAGTTTTTCGGCGGCCGCCGCTATACCTTTTGCGTCGATTTTATAGAATTCGAAAAGGTCGCTGACGTCGCCGTGGGTCACAATGCCGTTTCCGAGATTTAAAAGCTCGGACGCCTTCGGTCTTAACCCGCGCGCCGATATCTCCGTCAAAACGTTCCGCCCGACACAGTCCGCGGAACATACGTCCTCTACCGCCAAAAATCTGCCGGTTTTCTCGACGGAGCTCAGAATAAAATCATAATCCAAAGGTTTGATGCGGTTCAGTTTCACTATTTCCGCCGAAATGCCCGAAGATTCAAGTATCTCGCCCGCTTTAAGCGCTTCGTTTATCACTATGCCGTAACACAGTATCGTCAGATCCCTGCCCTCTTTAACGATAACGGCGGCGCTGTTTCCGGAGCTTTTTTTGTACAGTCCCTCGCGGCCTTTGGGATAGCGTATCGCCACAGGTCCGGTCATTTCGCAAACGGCCGTTTCGAGCATTTCGCGCAGCTCCGCGCGGCAGGCCGGGCAAAATATCCTCATGCCGGGAACACTGCGTAAAAAGGCAACGTCAAAAACTCCCTGGTGCGTTTCCCCGTCTCTCCCGACGATGCCGGCCCTGTCGACCGCAAGCACCACATGAAGATTTTGCAGTGCTATATCATGAAGGAGCATATCAAAACCGCGCTGAAGAAAGGTCGAATACACCGCAAAGACAGGTTTCGCTCCCTGTTTCGCAAGCCCCGCCGCCATAGCCGCCGCGTGTCCCTCGGCTATCCCGACGTCAAAAAACCTTTCGGGAAAACGCGCGGCAAAGCCCGAAAGCCCGGTGCCGTCCGTCATCGCCGCCGTGATCGCGACAATATCCGCGTCTTTTTCCGCAAGTCCGGTCAAAGCCTCTCCGAACGTGAAGGAAAAGTCTTCCGAAGCGTCGCCGCAAACGCCCGTTTCCGGGTCAAAGACGTTCACTCCGTGATAAGTTTCCGGGTCGCGCTCGGCAGGCTCATATCCTTTGCCTTTTTTTGTCAGAACATGTACAAGCACGGGCCTGCGGAGCTCTTTCGCCCGTTTCAGGGTCGCTTCGATCTTATATACATCGTGTCCGTCTATCGGCCCCATATAATAAAGGCCCATATCCTCAAACATACTGCCCGGAAGAACGGACCGCTTTATCCGTTCTTTTATTCCGTGCGAGAGCTTATACAAAGGAGGTATCTTTCCGACGATGCGGCGGTATGTTTTCTTGAATTTCAAATATCTCGGACGCACGCGCAGTTTACTCAGAATTTTGACAACCCCGCCGACGCTTTTATTGATCGACATTCCGTTATCGTTGAGTACTATCACAATGGCCTGCGAACTCTGACCCGCATCGGAAAGTCCCTCATACGCGAGTCCGCCCGTTAAAGCTCCGTCACCCAAAACAGCCGCCACATCATAGTTTTCCCCGCGCAGCGTTCTCGCTCTCGCCATTCCCAAAGCGACGGAAATGGAATTTGAAGCGTGACCGGCGATAAAAGCGTCGTTTCGGCTCTCGCAGGGTTTCGGGAACCCCGAAATTCCGCCGAACGAGCGCAGATTCTCAAAGCCTTCACGCCTGCCGGTGAGTATTTTATGTACATAACACTGATGGCCCACGTCAAAAACGAGCCTGTCTTTTTCAGTGTCATAAACTCTGTGCAGCGCAACGGTCAACTCGACCACGCCGAGGTTGGAACTCAAATGCCCGCCGGTGGAAGACAGGTTTTTGATCAAAAACTCTCTTATCTCCGAACAAAGCATGGGGAGTTTCCCGGACCCCAATTCCTTAACGTCTTTTGATTCAAAAACAGAACTCAGAATTCTCAAAATCTCTTACCTCGTTAATTTGTCCTTTCCGCCAGAGAATCCGCCAAGTCCGTTAAGAATTTGTTATCTTTAAATATCAAGACCGCGTCTTTTGCCGTCTCTGTGAGTTTTCGGATCATCTCCTCACATCCTTTGCCGCCCAAAACGGTCATGAAAGTGGTTTTGCCCGCCTTCCCGTCCGAGCCCGGGTCCTTGCCCAATTCTTCTCTTCTGCCGATCTCGTCAAGCATGTCGTCTCTTATCTGAAAGGCCATCCCCAAAGCGGCTCCGTATCTGACGGCGGCTTCCTCCTCTTTTTCGCCCGCGCCGCCGATCACAGCTCCCATCCGGCAGGCGGTAACGATAAGAGAGGCCGTTTTTCTGCTGTTTATGTCAAGGAGCTGTATGTCCGTGATCTCTTTTCCGGTGTTTGACATATCAAGGTATTGCCCCGCGCATATTCCGTCCGCTCCCGCCGCTTCCGCAAGCATTTCGGCGCAATCGGCTCTCAGATCCGCCGGTAATGCGCTGCTCAGAATACAGTAATACGCCTCCGCCTGCAGAGCGTCTCCCGCAAGCAAAGCGAGCCATTCCCCGTAGACTTTATGGTTTGTCGGCTTACCGCGGCGATAATCGTCGCCGTCCATGCAGGGGAGATCGTCGTGTATGAGAGAGTATGTATGCAGCATCTCAATCGCCAGCGCCGCCGGCAGCGCTCTTTTTTCGCCGCCTCCCGATACGCGGCAAAATTCCGATACTAAAATCGGCCGGATACGCTTTCCTCCGGCCATAACGCTGTATCGCATCGATTCGATCAGCTTCGCGTGCGGGAGTTCTTCGTATTTGTTTGCGAAATACTCCTCCAAGCTGCTGTCCACCGCGTTTTTTCGGCTTTCATAACCTTTCGGCATTTATTATTCCTCCGGCTCCGAGTCAAACGGCAGCTCCGACGCAGTGCCGTCCGAATTCGTTATCAGTTTGGTGACCTTTTGCTCGGCTTTATCCAGCATATCCGAGCATGAGCGCACAAGAGCAGTGCCTTCCTCAAAAAGAGCAAGCGACTCGGCCAAAGGGGCGTCCCCTTTTTCCAGCAGCTTGATAATACTTTCGATTTTGATCATCTGTTCTTCAAAAGTCGGTTTTTTTACCGCCATTCGTCATACCTCCGTTTTCCGTTCGACACGGCAGCCGAGTTTTCCGCGCTTGAGGTCCAGATTTATCATATCTCCCAAAGATACCGAGGAGACGTCGCTTATGATTTTTCCGGTCTCAAGCGACGCGACCGAAAAACCGCGGTTTAAGGTTTTCAGCGGGCTCATCGCGTCAAGAGAGGTCGCGAGCTTAATGAATCGCTGTTTGCCGAAGGCCATGGTCTTCTCCGCCGCGGATCTTAAACGGGCCGCGGCAAAATCCGTCGACATACGCTTTATGTTGATGTGTTCAGTCGGGTCGGTCATCACTTTGCGGACTCGCATATCACTCAGTTTTGCCTTTTGCTCCGAGAGTTTCTTAATAACGGCCCTTTGCATGCGCGTTTGCGCGTTTTTAAGGTACGATTTGACTTCGGCGGCGTCGGGCACCGCCAATTCGGCGGCGTTTGACGGAGTCGCGGCCCTCAGATCCGCGACAAAGTCTGATATTGTCACGTCCGGCTCGTGACCGACGGCTGATATTACGGGAATACCGGATGAGCTGATCGCTCTTGCCGTACGCTCATCGTTAAACGCCTGCAAATCTTCAAGCGAACCGCCTCCGCGGCCGGTTATGATAAGGTCCGTGAATTCCGGGTCATCGGCAAGCTTTATCGCTTCCGCGATCTCAGCCGGCGCCTCCGCTCCTTGTACCCTAACCGGTAAAACCACTACTTCCGCCAAAGGCCAGCGCTGCCCGAGCACCCTTATAATGTCTCTCACCGCAGCTCCGGCAGGCGAAGTGATAACGGCAATGCGCCGCGGTATTCTCGGGAGAGGTTTTTTACGTTCCTGCGAAAAGAGGCCCTCGGCGTGAAGCTTAGCCTTGAGCTGTTCATAGGCAATGAACAATCCGCCCAAGCCTTCCGGTTCAAGCTCCGCGCAATAAAGCTGATAAACGCCGTCGCGCGTGTAGACCGATACTTTTCCGAACGCGGTAACACAGAGACCGCCCTCCGGCTTAAATCTCAGTTTTGAAGCTTCCTTTCGGAACATGACGCAGCGAAGAGATGCGTTTTGGTCTTTTAAGGTGAAGTAGTGGTGTCCGGAAGGGTAGATTTTATAATTTGACAATTCCCCGCGCACATATATGCCGTCAAGAAACCGGTTCCCGTCCAGCATTTCCTTGATATATTCATTGAGAGCGGAGACGGTAATAACTTCAGGGGTCATTGTTTCATATTTCCTCCCGGACAAAACTGCCGAGTATCCCGTTGATAAAAGCGGAAGTCTCCGGTTCGTCATAACTTTTGGAGAGTTCGACGGCGTCGTTTATCGCCGCCGCGTCGGGGACGTCTTCCATGAATTTTATTTCATAGATGCAGCATCTCAAAACAGCGGCGGCTGTTTTTGATATGCGCTTGACTTTCCACCCCTTTGAATATTTCTCTATGGCGGAATTCAATTCGCTTAAGTTTGCAGCGACGCCGCTCACAAGCCGGACTATGTATTCCAACTGCTTTTTGTTCGGGAATCTTGAGAACAACTCGTCTTCGGGGCAAAGCGTAGCGTAATAATCGCGGTCAAAAAACGCCGAAATCAACTCACCGGCATCGCTTCCCGATTCGGAAACGAAAAAACTGAGTCTCATCGCGAGTTCTCTGGCCGCAGATCTTGTCATTTCAGCCTGCCCTTTCCGGTTTTGCCCGCCGCGGTATATCGGAAAATGATTATGATCAGCCGGTCTGTTGTTTGTCGAAAGCCACGCCGGAAACATGCACATTAACGGTCGGCTTTATTCCGGTCATGGATTCGACCGAATTGCATACCGCTTTCTGCACTTTTTCGGCAACGGTCATTATACTCGCGCCGAAATGCACCGTAATCAACAGGTCGATATTGATATTGTCTTCGTCAAATTTTATTTTGATGCCTTTGGATACGCTTTTTTTCCCGAGAAGTTCCGTTATTTCCGAGCCGACGGAATTGGAAAAGCCAAAGACGCCTTCAGTATCCGAAACCGCGGTCGCCGCCATTACAGCGATGACCTCGTCCGAGATGTTTACGCTGCCTTTTTCATCATGCCGCGATATATACTCCTCTGACATTTTAAAGCCTCCGGTCTGTCTTGATTTTTTGTATTCTATCATAAAGGTAAATAAAATGAAAGTCCGCGCCTGATTTTTTCGGTTTTCTTTTTTCGGCGGCGGAACCCCGGCAAGTCGCGCCCGGCTCGGAGCCTGACCTGCCCGCTCTTGACGAATCCTGCGGTTTATAATAAAATGAGACAGTGCCCGGGAAAGACAAGCACTATCGCACACGTCGATATTCCCGAAAAAAGATTTTCGATTTGATGGGGTAAAATATGCAAACCGTGTATGTCAACCTTCCGACAGCCGAGGCCGTGCATGCCTTTGTTATACGGATTTCCCCGCTTGCCGGGCAATTTGATTTGCTCTCCGGCAGGCATGTGTTTGACGCAAAATCGCTTATGAGCATCTTGACCCTCGATTTGACAAAACCTATAGAACTCAGGGTCGAAAAAGACACCGAGGAAACCATGCGGGCAATAAAGCAATTCATTACGGACGAGCCGGCCGTCTTATAAGCAGCCAAAGCGCTTTGGAGGATTTGAATGAATGACGAGTTTATCTCTCTGACCATAGGTCAGCAAAAAAATATCGCGCTGATCGCGCACGACGGAAAAAAGAAAGAGATGCTGGATTGGTGTGACTGGAACAAAGAAATTTTGAGCAAACATTTTCTTTACGGTACCGGAACCACAGCAAGGATGATCACCGACCGGACAAACCTGCCCGTGCGCGCGTACAACAGCGGCCCGCTCGGCGGCGACCAGCAGGTCGGCGCGAAAATAGTGGAAGGAGTGATCGACTTTATCGTGTTTTTCTCCGATCCGCTCACCGCTCAGCCGCATGACACCGACGTTAAAGCGCTGCTGCGTATTGCACTGGTATATGATATCCCCATTGCGACAAACCGCGCCTCAGCTGATTTTATGATAACCTCTCCGCTTATGAATGAGGAGTATGAGCATCAGGTGATCAACTTCAACAGAACGGTGGAACAGCGTCTCAAATCGCTGTGAATTGGATATACCGAAACCCGGGGTTGCAGAAGCTCTTTTGCTCTTTCGGCATAACCGGCACTGATGCTGTTAATTAATATGCTCCTGCGTCAATCACTAATGATGGGTGGACTGCCGTTTGTTTTGAAGCAGCCAAGGTACAACGCTGTAACATAAGCCGCCGGTCGGGAAGCAAATGACAAAATTTCGGCAAGATAACAGTTATTGAGAAAGACGCCGCCTGAAATCTGTGCAGGGCGGCGTCTTTAAATTTCGGTAATTGACTTATTTACTTACCTCAATCACATGGGTTTCATACCTGGTTTTATCTATGCAGTTGAAGCCACGGACTATAAGATGATCCGGCAGGGTATCCATCGCCGCCAGACTCCATTCTGTCTCTAAGCGTGTGTTTGTATCGTCAAGAGAAATAATACCACCAATTCCTCCGGGACCATCAGGCAAACGCTGCTCGGGTCCGAAAGGCAGACTCTCGTGGTCGTCGCGCAAAAACTCAAACAACAAGCTGTCTTCTGTCGCTTCATATCTTGCCCGGTCGATAACCGTGTATTCGACCCTCACGTTTACAGACACCTCGCTTGCGGAAAGCGTGATACAGTCTATTCGGATGCCGACGTCGGCAAACTCGACAGGCTGTTTGATTGAAGCTGTTTCAAAATGCCCGGTATTTATTAACGTAAACGAGAGGTTTGTCGCCGGATAATCATGCTCTGTCTCTGCTGAATATGGCATGGGGGTCAAGACGCATGATAGGTTTAAGTCTAACTCATCAACAGCATCACCGTTATAATGCGAATGAAGAATGAGTACGAGTGTTCCGTCTCTTTCCGTTTGGCAGCTCAAACCACCGGCGAGCCTGCCTATACCCGCTCTTACGATCTTTAAACCGTTTGCCGCTGCGTATTCTGCGATCGTTTCCGTTTTGCCGTTGAACAACGGCCCCAGTGCGGTGATTCGGTCATCCGGATAGAGGTCCTGCGCGATAAGCAATATGGTGTTCTTTTGCGTCGGAGTAACTGTAAACACGATGTATATGTCGCTCCCGTCGAAAACCGCTTCCCTTACCTCGAATGTCGCCAAATCAGATTGGCCGGCGTTTTGAGGCACGTCACTCTGCACGATATTGGATGCGTCAGGCAATACATCGCCTGAGTTGATCCTGCTGTTAAAAAAGTCCGGTATCCCAAAGCTGTTTGTAATTGCCAGCGCGGTGGTGGTTATCAGCAGCATCGCTGCGACAGCCGCAGCAATGACGGCCATTTTCCTATATCCCGGTTTCATGTGTATTTCGCCCTTTCTGTGTTCAAGATTTCGGAGTACATCGTCTACCTTAGCAAAGGTAGAGTCCGGAACATCAACCTTTTTCACATTTCGCAGCGCATTTTCAATATTGTCCCGCATTTTCCAATTCCTCCTTGCGCTTCGGCGGCGGAGCCTCCGATAGTTTTTCTTTCAGAGCAGATCTTGCCTTTGATAATCGCCATTTGACTGTGCCTTGCGGGATTTTCAGCACACTTGCGATCTCTTTTATCCGCATTTCTTGAAAATAGTGGAGTGTGATAACTGTCCTATACTCAAGGCCGAGGTCGGCAACTGCCGCGTTCAGCTCGTCATTGCCCAAGTCGTAGGCGTCCTCATATTGAGGCTCGTGCGCGACATCGTTTAGGTAAATGACTTTATTTCGCCTTTTGTATGCGGCGTTTGCCTGATTGATAAGTATGCGTATGATCCATGTTTTGAAAAAATCACAGTCTTTC
>Ga0082212_10002045_pt1 | contig 29667 bp, 21 predicted proteins | sample TergutNt197P3_FD_71548 | JGI IMG/M metagenome (GOLD analysis project Ga0082212, IMG submission 71548) | Neocapritermes taracua P3 segment gut microbial communities from Petit-Saut dam, French Guiana - Nt197 P3 | ecosystem: Host-associated > Arthropoda: Insects > Digestive system > Gut ...
AAGGATCGCCCGACAAATGAAATTCGCCAAAAGGTATCGACTTTCTCTTCTCCCGATGTCAGTTGAGTACGAATAGGGACAGAAGTACGTACCGATTCCCTTTCATAATCTTTACCGCCGAAGCACACTTCTGGCGTATGCACCGTAATTTTTCCGGTAGGTCCCACCATCATTGTCATGTGAACGATTGCCTGCGTTTCCTGATGCTTATATCTGCGGAATATATAGGAATCCTGAATTCGGAGCATCGTGATTGCTGTCGAGTCTAGTTCACCTTCTTCGTCCGCACGCCACTCACCGATTTCCCTCGGAAGAGATCTCAGAGCCTCACGAGCCTCGCCGATTCCCTCAAATGCTCCCCAGCGACCATAATACGTGCCGGAAACGTAAGCAATCGTTACTGTAACAACGAACACAACGACAATACCGACAAAAAGCGGCGTAGTTCTTTTTTTCATGATGGTGAATTTTGTAAAGTGAATGATTGTTTCAGCAAACTGTCTATTGCGCATTGATGGGCGGCAATGCACGTTGGAGTGAGTCGAACATTGCCTTGTTTTCTTTAGCCATGTTTGGTACAGCGGCGATCAACTGATTCCGAACAGGGTCAAAATATCGACGCGCCTGAGAATCTCGACCATCCAGATGCAACGCCTGGGCAAGATGCAAGCAATACACGGGAAGTTGGCACGACAGTTCGACGGCTCGAGTCAACGGTTCAACGGCGGCTTTTGGATCGCCGCTGTTGAGCAAAATAAGTCCTTTCGTGTCGAGCAAAATTACATTATCCTTTCTCGTTTCTAGCGCACTGTCCACAATTTCAATGGCTTTCTCATGATTTCCATGCACTTGCGAATAGAGCATTGCCAGATTATTCATGAAGACCAGTTCCCTTTGATCATCGAGGTTTCCCTGTTTCAGTGTGGCTTCGTAGAGAGGAATTGCCCTTTCCGGTTTGCCGCGAACTATCCAATAGTCGGCGAGTGCCGTAATCATTTCGGGACTTGCCGTCGGTGATTGTCTTGTGTCGATTGTATTCTTAATAAAATCGACAGACGGCACATCGAACATCACTTCTAATGTTCCCGCCATATTTTTATCGAGTTGGACTGCCGCAATTTCGATGGGCGAAACCCACTCGATAAAGAATCCACCGCGGATTTGCGTAATCGTTGGTCTAGCAATGCTCTGCGCGAACGATGAAACAGGACAAAGCAGTGCGGTGCAAAGGAAAAACGTACCAATCGTCAAACGTGTCATATTAACCTCCTTTAACTCTATGAAGAGTGAAAAAAAATGGACAAATGTTACTAAGGAGCATCGACTCCCAATTCTTCAGGGGAAAGGAACTGAATCACAGCGGGATCCAATTCTGTGTCACTATCGGCTAGACGAACAGTCAAGGACTGGATTTTCCGGGAAGGTACATATTTCGTCCCCATTGAGATAATGTGATCTTCATCCGAGGCTTCCAACTCTGTGCGGAGAGTCAATCGTTCCCCTCTTTCGATGCGACCCATCAATCGGTCGATTCGTTCAAAAACTGTCTCCGATGGTTGAACCTGTGCCAACAAAACTAAAACGGCAGGCAACAGATTCGTCATGGCGGAAGGAACAAGATCAATCTCATTCAAGAGCAATGTGAAACCTTCGTCAACATTTCCTGCTTTCGCCATACAAACCGCGAGGGGATAAACATACGTACCGCCACGTTTCGCCGTTTCGGACAAGTGCCGCATCGCACTCTCGGTCATATGGGAGTCCAAAAACACTTTTCCCAAAGCCAGGTGCAAAGTGAATACCAACTCGTGTTTCTCCGAACGTGCTTCTGCCAGTCGGATGCACTCTCTGGCAGTCTGATCTGCTGCGGCATGGTCCTCTTTGGCGATAAATTCTTGAACATCCGAATACATCCGACCAAACGGTTGCGGAAATTGACCTGCTCGTGTTTCTAGTACCACCCCGTTTCGAGCCGCCATTCGAATCGCTTCTCTGGCATCGTCAGTACGTCCGGCTCTGTCGAGGAGTCCCACGAGCCGCTGCCAGATGTCTGGGCGAGTATTTCCGGCAGCCGTAGCGGCTTGATACGATTCGATTAGTTTGTCACGAACCGCAGTGTCTTCTGGATTGGACACTAGGTATTGTTCCTCGATCAAGGTGCGGAGAATGTAAGCCATATCCCAGCCAGCATGGGTTCCAGCGATCTGTTCCTGTATTTCCCTCATTCGGGCATAGTCGGGGTCTTTTTCGTTGAGCATAATTCGGACTTCTACGTACTGCCAATTTCTTCCGGTCGGTCCTTCGATGCTTCTTAACCGTTCGCGAATCTGTTTTGCTTGTTCGATGTTTCCCATGTCCAACGACATATTTGCCAAGATGAAAAACGCTTGCGGTTTAAGAGTTTCTGGTGCCGTGTCGAACGCCGTTTTCAACTGGTTGTAAGCCGTCTCGAGTACCGTGTTGTTATCGGGGGTATCCTTCTTCAAGGATTGTAACAGTATCACGAATCTTTCCTTTTTGGCGGCGGACAATCGGGTACTTGTCCCTGCCTCATCAATGATCGCAATCGCCAGATCTTTATCATCGCGGCGGAGAGCATCGTTAATTCGTGCTTCGTAATAGGCATCCTCGCCTTCGGGGAATGCCTGCAAAACCACCAGCAATCTCTTAAAGTCGTCCAGTTCGGATAAACTGCTGTAAATTCCCACTAATTCCGCCACGAAAGCGGGATCGTCAATATAGTTTTTCACTTTTCCTTCCGCATCGGGAGGAAAGGTTTGTTTTTCAAGTACCCGGAATTTTCGGGCAGCATCTTTCATGGCTTCCACGATGGTATCCGCCGAGTTCGACAAGTTCGCCCGTGCAACGCCCAAATGGATAAGGCGAATATCAACTGCCCAGGGTTGCGTCAATTCACTGCGGTGCTGTCCGATGGTCTGCAACTCTTTTTCAATCGTATCTAACGTCTCCGTGTCCGCTGCATTCGATGCAATCTGCGAACGGAACAGAAGTGTCGCATACGCATACCGCACAGGCAAATCATCCGGGTAGCGATCCGATATCCGTTTCAACGCCCTCGCCGCTTCGTCCAATCGTCCCCCTTGTTGATGAGCCACCGACAGTTTGAGCAATGCCCGCCGTTGAACTTCCGCAGAAGGGATCGGGAGTGCCCGCTCAAAATACTTAGCCGCACTGTCCCACTCTCCCCAGTCCATCTTCAAGTCGCCTAGTTGCAACAGCGATTCGGGGAGCAACATGTTATAAACACTTTTCTTTTCGCTCAGAAAGATATAGTGATTGGGGTCTTTTCCCCAGTTTTGAAGCACTTTTTCATAATTTTGCGTGGCTTCTCCCTTTTTCGCCTGCACCACGCTATACAATCGCCGCACTTCGGCGGATCGGTTTTCCCGACGTGCCATGTCAATTTTGGAAGCGGCAATGTTTGCCTCCGCATTCGACAACTGGGCACTGAGCAGGTCACGCATTTGTCGGGTTCTGTCGGCATCGTCCGGTCGGGTAACTCGTATTTCGGCGAGTGCTCGGTCAAGACGCACGAGTTTTTCACGTACCTCGTCAAGCATGCCTTGTTCAATAAGAACTAATACCAATCTGCCGATCAACTCTTCGTCGCCGCGATGATGGGTGTTGGCAAGTCCGCCGTTCCACGCCTCGATGGCTTTCGTCGGATCTCGACGGACAAACAACATAAAATCGCCAAGATATTGGTAACCGAAGGGATCGCTCGGATTATCCCTGACGGTTTTGTGCAAAAAATCTTCGGCATCTTTCTGCCACTTTGCCGCGCGTTCCGGTTCGCCGTTGTCGGCTGCACGCTGCGCCTGCCGGAGAGCATCAAGACTGGACAAAATCAACCCTTCGGCATTGCTGGGTGACAGTCGCAAAACTGTTGCCAAATCGGGGTCGGCCTGATCCAATGCGTTAGTGTTGGCAGGCACAATTCCCGCACTCACAAGAAACGCATTGAAATGGTAACGGGCAAGGTAGGCAGCGGGATCATCCCTGTTGCGTTGGACCATATTGTCGACGATTCTTTTTGCTTCCGCAAGTCGATCTTCCGGTTTTTTTTCCCGCACCAACTGGTCGCTGGCACTGGCCCGAATGATTCGTTGCCGATTGACATCATGATGATCCACACTCGCAATAAATTCGGCATAACGTTTTGCAACCTCGATGTCATCCGGTTTTGCCTTGTTCAGTTTTCCCAGAAGTTTGTCCAACTCGTCTTCGAAGACCGGCGGCAACGAATATTCACGCGGATTATATGCTCCCACGGGAAGGTGTTCAAAAAGTGCCAATGCAATATAACGTAAAGCATCGTAGTTTTCGACTTCGCCTGCCCTACGAGCGGATTCAAGCAGTTGTTTACCCCGGTCGATGATGCCCGGTAGGTTACGGCGATCCCATTCCAATTCAAGCAATTTTTTGCGGTATTTGAGGGAATCGCTGTCGGAAACAATCTGTGTCAGATCCACAGCAAGTTTACTCAACTGGTCGCCGCGTTGGAGCCCCAGCGGAGTAGAACCCTCACCATAGTCTTTATAAAGACTTTCCAATACGTCGTAGAGTTTAGTCAGAACCAACTCGTTCGGATTCTCTGGATTTGCCCTGTGGAATTGGTCTAACAGGTTTGCCGCTTGGATTCGTTTGTTCAGCGATTCGGTTATTTTCTCCTTCTTGACGGTGGGGTCGTTCGATTGCTCCATTTCCTCCTTGTATTCATCCGATTCTTTGACCAGCGAATCAACAACGCTAAGCATTCGGGTTGCCGAACTTTGTGCTTGCAGGAAATACATACCGGTAATGGCACCGCCGAGCACGACAATGGCGATCAAGCCGCCGACGAGCCAAGTCCACGAAACGGCGTGAGCGTAGATTGGTTGGGCAATCTGCTTGGGTTTCGATTCTATTTCGGGCGACGTATTCGTTTCAGAATTAGGGGCGGACATAATGTAATCGATTTAATTTGAAGGAACATTGGAACCTCAACACGTCTCCATTGTAGCGGACGGAAACTGATATTGCAACCCCCCATCGATTTCGACGCAAGCAACGCCCAGATCGGGTGGCTCTGGGATGATGCGGGACCATCCGTTGCAAAAACAAAATTTTTGCGGTACAATGGGGGAAATTAACCTCCCTACAAACGAACGAGGAAAAAACTTTATGATCGTTACCACCAAAGATTTGTTTCAACATGCCTACGGAAAGTATGCCGTCGGTGCTTATAATATCAACAACCTCGAACAGACCGTCGGTTTGTTTCGCGGAAATCTCGGCAAAAAGGGGAGCAATGAGGATCCCATCGACAATAAAACCAGCGCACCGTTTATTATTCAGATTTCCCGCGGTGCCAGATCGTATAGCGACAAGCGGATGCTCGAAGCCCTGATCCGCTCCGCCGACGAAGTGTTTCCCGATGCGATTTTTGCCGTCCATCTCGATCACGGCACCGAAGAAGCCTGCTACGACTGCATTGACAGCGGTTTTTACAGTTCCGTCATGATTGATGCTTCGCATCACGAGTTTGCCGAAAACGTTGCCATTACCAAAAAAGTGGTGGACAAAGCCCACGCCAAGGGGATCGTTGTCGAAGCCGAACTCGGTCAACTCGGTGGTGTCGAAGAAGATGTCGTCGGCAGTGTGAAACTGACCGATCCTGCCCAAGCCGCCGAATTCATCGAGAAAACCGGCGTGGACTCGCTGGCGGTTGCCATTGGTACATCGCACGGTGCCTTCAAATTTTCCGGTTCGCAAGGGTTGCACTTCGATGTGTTGGAACAGATTCAAAAGGCGGTTCCCAAGAATTTCCCATTGGTCATGCACGGCAGTAGCAGTGTACCGCACGATTGGGTTGAGCGGATCAACAAGGCGGGGGGAAAACTCCAAGATGCAAGCGGCGTGGATGAAAACCAATATCTTCCAGCGGCAAAATTGGGCGTTACGAAGATTAACATCGATACCGATGGTCGGCTTGTTTGGTGTGCGATTCATCGTGAACATTTTCGGGACAAGCCGGAGGATTTTGACCTTCGTCCGCCGGGGAAGACGTTCATTCAGGCGTATGCGGAGTACATTATTCACAAGAATTCTAAACTCGGTAGTACCGGTCAACTGGAAGGGGCAAGGGAATCCTTGAAGGGCAAAAAGTCAGGTTGCGGCTGTGGTTGCGGACGCTAACATTGAATCGGTACTCCGCTGTCAAATGAGAACATCATGTTCCTGCAAATACGGTTCCACATGAACGAAAACGTCAATGACGTTTTCGCCGCTCTGCAATAACTTCCGCTTAATTCGATGCGAAAGAGCATGTGTTTCCGTCAGGGACATGTGCGGATCAACCTGAATATGTACGTCAATGACAAGCCCCGTCGGACCGACATATCGGCTACGGAGTTTATGCAAATCCTTGACTTCAGCAAACGACCGTATCTCGTCGGCAATGGATTGACGTTGCACTTCAGACGCACCGGAGTCCAACAAGACGACAAACGTCGGACGAATAATTTCCCATGCCGCATGGATAATCATAAAGGAAACGACGACAGTGCCGACCGGATCAAGAAAAACATATTTGTCTCCAAACAGCAGACATGCCCCGACGGCAGCCGCAGCGGGAACAGAACTGATCGCATCGCTCCGATGATGCCAGGCGTTGGCAATCGTTGCAGAAGACTTGGTTTGCATCCCGACTTTGACGGTAATTCGGTACACCCATTCTTTGAGAGCGATACAGATCAATGCGGCAACGAGCGGCAACCAAGTCGGCGACGGCGGTTGAGTACCTTCCAAAATGGCGATCAGCGAATGAACTGCCTCGACCAAAAGACTCATGCCGACGAGGGCAAGGACGGAACCGATGAACAGTGTTACAAGAGTTTCGATTTTTGCATGTCCGTAGGGATGGTCTGTGTCGGCGGGACGATTCCAAAAACGCATACCGAGCAGAATCGCAAAGTCGGTAACAAGATCGGAAAGCGAGTGGACGGCATCGGCAACGAGTACGGAACTGTGTCCCACGATTCCAGCAAAGAACTTGAAGATCGTGAGAAAAATGTTCGTGAAGAGACCGAGCCAAGTAACCCGGCGTATCGCGTGCATTGTTGTGTCGTCGTCTTTATGATTGTCCATTTTCTCCGTGTTCATTAAAACTCCACGCTCCACTCAAACGAATCACTCGATTCCGTCGGTTCAAACATTTCCCGGCGAATTTCTTTCGTTGCCGGATCGTAAATCCGTAACTCGTAAGGATCGTTCGTTATCACCTTGCTGACTCCCGATAACGCCTTCTTTTCGGCATTCCAAGAGACCGTTTGTACATCAACAATTCCCTGCGTAACATGCTGCGAGGTACTCAACAGAATCGGATGCTCCTTCACCGGTTGCACTGCCAATACCAAACACGAACCTGCCGGAACTTCCACCGAAAGTTTGTCGCCGAAACTGCCGAAAAACTTGTCCCCCCAATAATCGAAAGCGACGTATTCCTCCGCTTCCGGCAAGCCGAGCCACTTTGCGGTGCTTTCGATCTTCATCGAATTTTTGTCGTCCCAATTATAGAACGCAACGATATTCTGTTCCGGCATCGCAGGATTCGACAGGTGCCAAATCTTCGGAAAATCTTCGCTGAACAGATCGACCGGTCTTGCCGAAGTCAAGCCGTGCGGACGCATGGTGCGGCGTAAAATGTCGAGCCGCTCTTCGGATAAATTCGGCAACCAATCGCTGAACACGTACAGTTGTCCGCTGACCGCCACCCACGACGCTATCAGCCGGGCATGTTCCAGCGGCATCGCATTTTTCACGTACACCGGATCAGGATCATTCCACCACACACGCCCATTGAGAAAATACCGATTCGTGCCGTGCCAGGGTCCCCGCTTCAATGAATCCCAGCCCGCACCGTTGTCGGGACCAATTCGCATGGCATCGACAAGACCGAACGAAGCCCCCATTGCCCGCATGTTTTGCGAAACATTGCAACCGAGCAGAAACGCATCTTTGCCTGCCGCCTCACGGATGATTTGTAGTCCTAGCCGATGGGCGGCAACCGGCGTGATTTCGGGATTGTGAAAGTTAACGGTGCCCAAATCGTCCGGTCGGTACTCGCCGTTGCCCGTGGCGTAGATATTTTCGACACCGAGACCGGCATTGAAACCGTCGAGTTTGAAATAGTTGAAATGCCAATCGTTCGCCATCTGTGCAATCGTTTTGCGGAGATACTCTTGGGCGGCGGGATTGGTCATATCAAGCGTTGCTCCCGACCATCTCGACCGGTAAGGTTCCCCTTCTTTGTGCAATAAATCCCCTCTGAATGGAAAACGCACATTCGATTCTTCGGTAATCCCGCTTTTGGCAAAGAGCGTATGATCCCAGTCGGGGTCTTCGGGAGAACCGGCGAACGGCAGCAACCAAATGCCCGCCTTCATGTTTTTTGCTCGGATATGTTCGGCAACCGGTGCCATCCCGTTGGGATAGGGACCTCGCGGATTGACTCGGAGAAAATTGCGTTTCGGTCCATTGGTAGAAATGCCGTCTTGCCACTTATCGTCAATCTGAACAAAATTGAATCCGAATGGTGCTAACTTTTCGGCGACGGCATCGGTTAGCGTGAGGATGTCCTTTTCGTTGCAGGCACCGCCAAATCCACCGTCCGCATACCAAGTGCAGTAACCTGCCGGTGGTGGAGTGAGCCGAATATAATGGGTTGTGGCAATTTGCTGGGCATAACGTTCCAGACCGAATCGGCAATCGTCAAAGTAACCGATGACGAACGTTTCGGTAGTTTCGGTACGGTTTTTCGGCAGTAGTAACTTGCCGTATTCGAGCACCGGTTTGATGACGGTGTTACCCGATGTGTTTTTCTCGGAAAAGACAATGCCGGAGCCTTTTTGGCTGGTGATCCAACCGGTTACGACACCGCTTCGTGTTTCTGGGTCGGCGGCGGCAAGGAACATGTACGAACCTTTGTGTTTATCGACTGCCCGAAGTCCGGCGGTGCCGAGCGTCATGAGTTTTTCGGTGGGCAACGGCAATTCCACTTTGGGGAATTCGATGTTCTTGACCGGTCCGTCTTTGAATAGGTTTTCATTCAGGGGTAACGTAATCTGTACGAAGGGACTGCCGTTTGGCTTGCTAAAAATGGCTTCGGTATCGCCGTTTTCCTGTCGAACGATGAATGAATTCTTGCCGACTCTTGGAACAGTCAAATCGGCGGTGTGTCCTTTCGGAAGTTCGATTGTTGCAAACGGAAATGAGTTTTCTTTAGCAATGTCTGTGTAAAAAAGAGTAACGGTCTTTTTTGTGGTATCCCAAGAAATATGCGTATAACCATCGCCGAATTGTAGCGGCACATTTTGGGCAACGGCGGATGCACCGGCACCGGTCAACAGGAGGATGGGCAACAGAAATCGAAACATGGCAGTGGACGAAAGGGATAATAGTACGCTTGCGTTTTAGCCGTGCAACGCGCTGCCTCTATTGTGCAGATTTTGCGGGAAATGTCAAGTTGGAAAAAGGCACAAACGATAATTGTAAAATCGATATTGAATCGAGTCAACGAAGCAATAATGAAATGTTGCCAGTTGAATCGTCTTTCAAACAGATTTTGAGTACCGACTAAATCACCGTTGCAACGTCACATCCCGCAGAGTGCCGTCGCGTTCTATCGTCAGCACCACCGGTTGCTCCGCCGTAACTTGATGAATGAAATACTCCACCGCCGAAAGCGAAGGAGTTAACTGACCATTCACCATCACGATTAAATCGTCCGGCAAGAGTCCCAACTTTGCCGCTTCGCTGTCAGGTTGCACCGAATCAATGAACGGCGGTGTCCGGCGACTCACCGATGTAACAAACAAAATACCCCAGTTCTGAAAAATCTTAATCGTGTCTTCCGGGATCATTTCCTGCTCTCGCACCGACTTTTCGGTGAAGAGAGAGATCGTACCGCCGTCTTTTATTGCCGTTTGCGCCCAGTCGCTCCAAATATGCGTCGGAATCGCAAAGTTGAGCCAACTGTGATTTTCATTGTTCCGCAGTTCCTTGCCGAGCATGCCCAAAAGTTCTCCCGACTCCGCCGCAATCAACGCTCCGCCGCACGAGCCCGGATTGTTCGTCGTGATGTCCACGACGATAATCTCCCCTTTGTACGGCGTTTCAAAAACACCTCGGCGAGCGGACAATTTCGTGAGTGCCGCTATGTATCCCTTTTGTACCGTAACGTGTTCGTTTTTCTGGGCAATGTTAAAAGGATTCGACACGGCGTAGATTGGCGTACCCAAGAGAGTCGGGGACTGTGTCCCCGGTTCCGGCGGCACAGTCCCCGGCTCTCGAGAAATATCAAAATACGGCGACTCCGAACCGGCAATTTTTAGCAAAGCGATTTCCATAATCGGATCCGCCGCGACCAGTTTTGCATCGTATTTTCGCCCGTTATCCAAGACGCACACAATCGGATCCGCTTGCAATGCCGAAGTCAGTGCCGTCAAGATGTGTCCCTCCGGCGAAACGAGAATACCCGACTGATAACCGTGAATCCCCCCGGCTTCCGCTCCGTAGATTTTGACCGATTTTTTCAACGCCTCGTCGATTATCCTTGCTAACGCGGCGGGCTCTGTTTTGCTGCCGTCTTTTTCCGGCGACACAGTCGCCGGCTCTCTGAAGGCGATTTCCGTTTCAAAGGTGCCGAAGAGCAAGCGACCGTATCGGACTTCCATCGTCTTATCCTTGAAATGCACCTCGCAGGGAAAATCGAGACCACTGCCGAACATCTCGATCAGCGGCATCGCACCGCTTTCAGGATCGACGTAGAACCGAACATCGTTGCCTCGCCAATTTACGGTCAACACATCGTACAATTTGTCGAGGTTTCCGCCAAGCGGTGCGGTGCCGGTATAAACGATGTCCGCATCGGCAAGCGTTTCGCCGACCGTCAACCGCCGCATTAGGTACAGTGCCGTAAAGAGTCCGCCGCTACCGCGAGGAGATTGATAATGCGAAGTCGGATCAATGCGACCAATCTCTTGCGGTTCGAGCATCAAGTCGGCATTCCAAAAACCGTTGCTCACCGGCAAAGTGTAGCGGACTCCCTTGTCCTCGATTTGAAACGAAAAGGTATCCGCCCGGTCTTTCAATTTCCCTTTTATATCGATTTCCGTCATTGCGTTGCGCTCCATTCCGGCTTTTGTAAACGAACTGGCATCACGCAAGTTTTTGAGTACCCGGTCCAGTTCGATCTTGTTAAAATGAAAATTGGCATATCCTCGCCGCTCTTCGTAAAACGGTTTCACCGCCTCGGAAATGTACGGCTCCTTTCTTTGCTGTGGTGCCGCTTCTCGTTCGTTTTCTCTGCGTCCTCCTCTTCTTTCTCCTTCTCCCCCTTCTCCTTCCGGTTCAATCGGCGGGGCGATCATTTTTTCGGTCATTTCGATCAACTCGTTTTCGCCGTGCAAACCACCAAGCCGAATGAAGAGGTCGTACCGATTTCCATCCGATTTCCCCCGCACCGTAACAGGCAATCGCCAATGTTTCGGATAAATGCCGATCAGATTTTTGAACGTGTTTGCCGAGTCGATGGCTTGCCCGACGAATCGCAGGAGTTCATCGTTGTACCGCAGTCCGCTTCGGTAAGCGTCGGACGTGGCGAGAACATCGTCGAACATCACACGACCTTCTCGGTCAGTCGAAACAACGGCATTGAGTGTGGCATGGTCAACGATGCGTCCGCTTTTTAGATCGCCGAGAAAGTATTGCACCTGATTGCTCGAAACGGCATAACCGATGCCGACGTTGACGCGTCCCCGTTTTTCAAAGGAGCAACGCCCGATGATGCCGATGATTTCGCCGCGAGAATTGAAAACGGGACCGCCGCTGTTGCCCGGATTGACAGCGGCATCCGTTTGCAGGCAGTCGGTGTATTCCAAAAACGTACCGGACGGAAATTGATAACGGTGAACACCGGAAATGATTCCCTGCGAAACACACGGCTTGAAATCGGTTGCCAGCAGAAAGGGATTGCCCATCACGATGGCGGTATCCCCTACGGCAACGGTATTGCTGTCAGCAAAGGGAGCGAAGGGAAAGTCGTTGCGTCCGAGCAGTTTGATGAGGGCAATATCGCCGACGGGATCGAGCCCCACGACGACTGCATCATAGAGTTTGCCGTCTGCCATCGCACATTTCATTGCCGGTCCGCATGGCTGCACGACGTGAAAGTTGGTAACGGCATAACCGTCGGGAGAGATCACCACGCCGCTTCCGCCGCTTGCTTGTCCGTCGGGATCGGCGGAAAAAATCGCAACGGTGGCGTTAAAGGCACGGTCGACGGCATCGTCCGCAAAAATCGCCGATGGGATGAGCAAACACAGGAGAGCAAGGAATGTACGCATGGGTACAATTATATCCTGTTGGTGTGTTCATTGCAATCCAAAGAGAGCGGTTAACAACTTCTAAAAAACGGTGCAAGTGTAGAGAACGCTATTTCACTATTCCCTTGTCGAGGGGCAGAAATTCGGTAGAATAACACCATGTTACTAACAGTCAATGGCGAAAAATTGGATTTTTCCGACGGCAATACGGTACGGCAATTATTGGAGCGACTACACTTGGCAGACCGACCCGTCGCGGTTGAGCAGAACGGTCGAATTGTTCCCTATTCGACTTTCGCCCAGACAGAACTGACCGACGGTGACTCCATCGAAGTGGTAACGCTCGTCGGCGGCGGGTAACGGTGTGTGCGACACACATCGACCGCATCCGCTCGCAAAATAAACCATTGCTACTTGCGAACTACCCTGTCTTTCTGCCGGAAGATCCGGCAAAACGAGGAGTTGTTCGCACAAAACATCCGATATTTGCAGGGGCACACTACAATATATGATTATGTTTTGCGTTAATCTTTCCGGTGCCGGATTTTGGATCGCATTCGTCGTTTTTTGCGTCCGATTTTTCTCCGACCTTTTCCTGTTTTCTTTGTTCCCACTGTGAAACCTCAAATGTACGCTGGTTGTTCCTCCTTATTGTACCTGATTTTTCAGTATTACAAGCGGGGGCAAGACACAGGCAGTAGAGATTTGCATCGCAATGACGGTACACTCCAAAGAGCGGCACCCGCAAGGGTGTCGGTGAATCGCTCGTATTTACCCACTCTTGCGCCGGAGTATCGGCTAAATGGAAGAGCGACGCGCCCAAAATCGGCAAGCGAACCAAATCAGTGCCAATGTAAAAAACAGAGTCACCGACATTGTTTGCACCCATTCCGGTGCTTGACGTTGTTCCGCCAACTTCGGATGCCAAACCGGCGACCGACCAATCAGCACCGGTGCGTAATGTTGCCCTTCCTGTGTTTCGTAAATCCAAAGTTTATACGGCACCGCCGCTACCGTAATCTGTTCCGCAAAATCATCGGCATCTCCCATCGGCATCCCTTCCGGCAACGAGTGAACGCACACGACAATCGGATTGCCCTGCGATTGCTCCGTAAAAAGATAAATCTGATAATAATGGTCAATGCCGAAAAGCGAGAGCATTTCGCTGTCCGTTACCGGAGTCGGCACAATCCGCTTTGCCGTACCGCTCAACAACACCGGCTTGCCGCGTGTTTCAGCAGGATGATTGAACAAATCGGTTACGCTAAACGGCGTTTCGGCATGTTGCTTCTTTGCAGATTCTTCCAGATAACCATCGGGAGTTGCCGAAACCGCTCGGAGCAAACCGTAAAAGGGTGCGTTGTCTAACTCGGTGAACTTGAACAATCGGCGATTCGTTTCCTCGTCGTTTTGCTCCGCTTCAATCACTCGGCTGACCGGCACTCGGTCGAACGAACCGACATCGAAACCGAGATTGCCGAGCCAAGTGTCGGGATACCATTCGATTGCTGGGGCGACGAAAATGGACGTGTTGTACGATTTGATATAAACACCGAATGCCGCAATTCGGTCGCCTTGCTTCCACGCTTCGGGAACGGATGGAGAAAAAATTATTGCCGATTCAATATCTAAACGAAATACCGGCACTTTGCCTTCGTATTTTTCAACGGCAACAATTCTGCCTTTGAGATATTCGGCGTTTTCTTTCAACAAACTTTTAGGAACGAATCGGGCAAGTTTGTCCGCCAGTTCGGCAAATGTTTCCACGTCGTTTTTCGGCGGAATCGTTTCGTCGCCGAGTTTTTGCCAAGCGGCTTCATCACAATCGAGAAGCGTTTTGACAAACTCGGCATCAAACAGGACGAAAGAAAAAAGGAGCATCAAGGCGGACATAATGTTACGGAAGTTAAATGTTTTTGCCCCCAAAGCAAGGACACATCAGTGCTGTTGGATTTTTTGGTCTGCATCGTTTTTTGTAAAACTATTCCGCGACCCGGTACAATTCCAACTCCCAAATGCGAGCGAGATTGCCGGGCGTTTCGGTAATCAAAAGCCGGAACGACGGACTCGTTACCAACGTATTAAAACGTTTGCCGATGTCTGCCGACATGTTCTTTTCCGTCTTCGTTTCGTGAATATCGATCCATTGGTTGCCCTCTTTCCGCTGCAACACGAACGCCGTAATCGGTGTCATCGGTCCTGCCTGACCGGTGAGAATTCGCACGGCATCGACCGAAACCGGCGCATCGAAATTCAACTCGACCCAATGTTCGACCGGTTCGCCATCCGGTGTTGTTGCACTCACCCAGCGGCTGTTGTTGGTTTCAAAATTGAACTTGCCGTCGTTGACGTACTTTGCGTCGTAGCCCCCCTCTGCACGTGTACTAGAAACGGCAACTTCCGCATCGAGAGCAAGATTTTTCCCCGCCTTCGGCAACCAATCCGGCACAGTAGCGGAAATGCGCGGTTGAGCGGTATGCCAGAACGTGTCCGGCTTTGGTGCGACTCCCTTTTCCATTAAAACTTTGAGTTCATCAAGATGATTTTGATACACCCCACGCGGCGTGGTGTCATGTTCCTTGCAAAGCGATGCTGCCATTCCGACGACTTCTCCCATCATTCCGCCGGTGCGCATCACCCGAATCGTTCCCAGAGCAACATGCGTTACACTAATGCAACGTCCCGCCATGAAAAGGTTCGATACATTTTTGGAATAGAAGCAACGATACGGGATTGCATACGGTTGAATCTGTTGATGTACCGCTATCGTTCGGAACTCCTCTCCGGGAAAAAATTGCGAGTTTTTGGCTTCAGGATAATGCAAGTCAATCGTCCACGTCGTTACGACGCTGGCATCATTCCAGATTTCCCGCTGAACAATTTCCTGCTCTCGAAGAACTACATCTCCCATCAAACGTCGAGACTCTCGTTTGCCGGCAATGTAAGCGACCCAGCCGAGTTCTCGGGTATCCGCCTTTTCCCGCCATTCCGGCGAACTGTGATTCTTCATGTACGCCCAATGTCCGTAGGCGGCACGGAGACCATTGTCGCGGACACGTTCAAAGTCTCCGACCTGATCGAGATTCATGCCGGTTTCCCAATCCCAGTCGCCGGTCAACATCGGATGCGCACTCTCCGCCGTAAATTGGTGTGCCCAGGGAACGTCGTTAAATACCGTCTTGACCGGTTTGCCGTCGGCATCTTTTGCAGGAACCGAATACCATTGCACCGAAGCCCCCATCGTCATCGTGTCGGCAACATCGGGGGCGGTTTTTTCGCCGGTTTCGGCTTTCGATTCCCGACCTTGCCGCCATTCGGCACCGGCAAGATAACCGAGATTGGCATCGCCGGTGCAGTCGGCAAACGTTTTGCCCATGAATTTCGTTTCCATACCGGTTTCAATGTTCTTGCCAACCAGCGATTTGATCGTGATGGAACCGTCGGCACTTTTCATTGTATCGACGGCGATCATCCGGGTGCTGAGATACAACGTAAGATTTTTTTCTGCACTAACGACGGCGATTTTTTTTGCATCATCGTACTTTTCGCCGGTTTGAGCATTGCCGTCCATGAGCGGATCAAGTTCGTGAACGAGATTGCCGAGATTGGGATACGGCGGATAACCCATCCGACCTTGAAGATGCACGCGGACTTCGGAACTATTGTTTCCGCCGAGCACGGGTCGGTCTTGAACCAGCGCAACTTTGCAGCCGAGCCGGGCGGCACTGATGGCGGAACACATCCCGGCAATGCCGCCGCCGACAACCACGAAATCGAAGGGACCTTCTTTTGCCGCTGGAGCATCGAGCGGATTTGCCGTCAGACCGAGCGACTTGCGGCGAATCTTGTCGATTTCTTTCACGTCTTCCGGCGGCGTGTAATTTCTGTCAGCCGTGAAGATAATCGCATCGAGCCGACCGTCGAAGCCGGTTAAATCGTGCAAAGCAAGTTTCGCTTTGGTGCCTCTGATGGTAACGGTTCCGCCGGGTTGCCAATGCCAGGGATTGCTCACGGTGCCGAAGATGGTATCGAGTTTTTTACCGTCAACGCTCAACTGAAATTTACCGGGAGCGTGTTCGGTTGTCCAGTGGGAGACCCAATTTCGGGTGCGGACGAAGACACGGTATTCACCGGGGCGGGGAAACGCTACTTCGGTGGTTGCATCGGCAACGGGTTTGCCCATTCCGTGAGCCAAGAGAATCGGCGATCCCATGATGTCGATGAATTGCTGATCGACAACCCAGCCTCCTTTGTCGGCGAAGGATTCGGCTTCGACAAAGACCGGTTCGTTTTGTGCAGCGGCAATGGTTGCAAACATCAGTAAGCAAATGGCAAATAGTGTTCTCATGGTCTCTCCAAATGAAAAAAGGATATTGAAGGGTACGTTATGGCACGAACGTCTGGATTATACTACAAATGGTAACGAATAGGTTGACTTATGCATCGGGTGGTTCCAAGTGAGGCAGATTGTGGGTAACAGGATTTGTAGCCTTTTACATCGACGATTCAACAGATACCGAGAGTGTGGTTTGAATCCTCCTGCCAGTCAGTCAGGTCATTCCGCATATCGGGAAAAAACGGAGAATCGGCAAAACGTTGGCGTTTTTCCCCGTTTTGGTCGATAAAGACAAAAGGAGCCGATGCCGGAGCGACTTCATCCACTTCGTTAACCCCCCAAATTCCGTGATTATTCGCTTGTTTCGACAGTTTTCGCCGATTTTATGCGCCGTTTTCCTCCTTTTCGGCGGAAACAATGCGACGCTCTATGCTCAACTCGATGCGAGAACTCCGCAGAACTGGAACGCCAGAGATGTCCGAAACACCCAACAAAACAATCCCGCCGCCATTATGGTGCGGGAAATGCAAGCCTCCCTGCAAAAACTCCCCTGGAACGATTTATCCGCCGCTGCCCAGTCGAAAATCAAGTCCGTCGTCTCCGGTTCTCCCCTGTTTCACCGTATGCCGCAGCAAACGGTCTATGCCGACCCTGAAATGTACCATTTTCTGCTCCAACATCCCGACATCATCATCGGTTTTTGGGAACAACTCGGAGCGACGGAACTTTCGCTCTCCGAAGTCAAGGAAAATCATTACATTCTCAAAGAGACGGGAGGCACCGCCGCTGCTGTTGAAGTCTTGTACCGCACCAATGGCTGCTGCATCGTGTATGCCAAAGGCGATTACCGCGGTCCCTTGCTGGCAAAGGCTTACAAAGGGGATGTCGTTTTGGTTTTGCGGACTCAATACACGCGGGATGAAACGAACGAACCGATGGTTGTTTGCGATCTTGACACATTTATCCAAATTAACAGTTTGGGGGCGGATGTACTCGCAAAACTGTTTTTCACACAACTTGCCAAAGTGGCGGATAGCAATTTTGAGATTACGGTTTCGTTTGTCGGTCAGGTTTCCAAAGCCGCCGCTCGGAATACTGTCGCTTTGAAATCGACGGCGGAGGAAATCACTTCCGTTCGGCAAGATGTCTGTGCGGATTTTTGTGATGTTGTCGATAGAGTGGCACTGCGGTACGCTCGCCGTAATCAACCGGCACCGGTATTTACGCAGCGGCAACCGCAGCCTGCTGAAACAGCGGGAGCAAACCATCAGGATTTTGCGATTACGACGAAACCGCCATCGGATTGGAAAATGGATCACTTTTTTGACGCTCCGCAGCCTCCTTACGCATCGGTTCACCGCGAGAAGGGGGAGGAGTTGAGCGCACCGAAGACTCTTGGGTCGAACGCAACCAAATTTGCTATTCCCAAACTGCCGAAGTTGGTCAAATAGGGTGTGTCAAAGTAATACACGGATTGTCGTTTACCGTTGCCTTTTAATTGCAAAAGTCTTGTTTCATTCCCCTGAAAGTGTAGAATGACGGAATACAAAATCAAATGTTTGCCTTCCCTTGCCCAACGTGTGAAGCGAAACTGGTCGTCAAGGACGAAAAACTGATCGGCAAAATCCTGGCATGTCCAAATTGCGGCGGTATGGTCCTGGTACAACCCCCTGAAAGTGCGCACACGCCCACTCCGAAACCAGTCGTTCACAAACGCTTTCCGAATGTTCTAACACACGAAACCGCCTCCGGTGTCATCGGTCCCGTACCGGAAGAACTCCGCCGCTCCGCCATTCTGCTCGATGCCGCTCCGAAAACCAAAGTCTCCTCAACGGAAGTCACAACCCGAAAAATTTTGGTCGGCATCCTCATCGGCTTATTGGCATCATTGCTCATTGTTCTCGGTGTTTTGATGTTTCCGCGAAAGTCAGTACCGCCGCAACCGCCGCCCGATGAACCAGCCGTCCAAGTTCCGGTCGTACCGCCGCCAGTCGAACCAAAAGTCGATGAACCGATAGAAATTGTCGAACCGCCGGTCATCGACACTCCGCCGCAGGAGTCGATCACCGAGCCGGTAACGATTCCCGTCGAACAAACTCACACGGAGATAACCGATACGTTGACCGCTCTCAACGACCGAATGTCCGGCTTCGTCGATGATGTCATTCCGAACATCGACATTCTCGCAAAACTGTCGTTACCGATTCTCGAATTGAATTTCGATGGGCAAAGTTTGATCGGATTCGTTCGCACCATGTCCCGACTGACAGAAGTTCCGATGACGCTCCACATCGACGAAATGAAACCGCGAAATCTCTCGGTCAAAACGCCGGTGAGTGGTCGGTTCAGCGAAACAACCGCCGAAACCGTTCTAACGGAAACGCTGGCAACGCTGAATTTGCAATGGATCATTGCGGAGCGGCAAATTCTGATTTTGCCAAAGGCAACCGATGATGCGGTGGACTTAACGTTCGACGTTTCCGACTTCGCCGAAAAAACTGATGACTTGAAACCCGATGTACTCGCCGAAATGATTCGGAAACTCGTCTGCCCGGAAAATGCCGTTACGGTGTTGCCCGATAACCGATTAGCGGTAACGCCAAGCGAGGCAAACAAAAAAAGTTCTCTCCGGCAGCGGGATGAAGTTCTTCGTTTTTTGGAGCAACTTCGCATTCTTCGGCAACTTCCGCCGATGACGGACTGGGCTGGGGAAACATTGGCTCCCGAAGTGTTCGGCTGGAATCAAGTGATGGAACCGATCACGCTCAATTATTATTCGGAAGTTTTGCTTTCGCGGGGAATCACGCAGTTGGAGTCGCTGACGAAGTTGACGATTGTCGTCGATCATCAATCGCTTCACCGGGCATTGAGTCCCTTTGCGCAGATGTCGGCGACCGTCCGGTGCGATCTCGGTACGGTCAACAATGCTCTGGAATTATTGCTGGCTTCGGTCGATTCCGCACCGCTGACTTACCGAATCGTCGATCACGAAACGCTTGAAATCAGTACGGCAGAGTCGCTCCGGCAACCGGACAAAATGGTCATGGAAGTGCATCGGTATCAACTTCAAGAGGAGGAGACCCCGGAGGATATTGTCCGACTATTGCGTTTGACGGTCGCCCCGGAGTCTTGGGCGGCGGCGGAGTTGCCCGCTACCCAATTCGGCGGCGACATTGTGATTGACGAACCGTCGAGTTGTTTACTGATTTGGCAGAGTCAACCGGCACATCGGCAGATTCGGCTCTCTCTTTTGGAACCGGAACCGCTCGAACCGTAGGGGGTGAAATCCCGTATAGGAAAATCACAACGGAGCACATCCTATTCCCACGAAGGACTATGTACGTCCAGCGGACCTTCGGGAAAGGAAACATCACTCAATTCGTAGTACATCGGGCAGTTGCTTAACATGGAAATCGGTAAGTCCCGGCTGTTCCACATAACGACGGAATCGTCCGCAAGTTGCCAGCCTTGTGCAGTGTAATATGGCACCAAAAATTCTTTGCAGTACAAAATCGCAAAGATAAATCCTCGTTTAGCGGCTTCTTGCATGGCTTTGTTGAGCATGCGGCGTGCCAAACCGGCGTGCCGATTCTCCGGTGCAACGCAAACGCCTTGAATACTGGCAACGTTGTATCGGAAGTTCCACGTCGTGGTGATTGTCCGAACGACGACGGCAATGTGTCCAATAATTTGTCCTTCCTGCCGGACAAGGATCGAATAGATCGGCGGCGTTTTATGCCAAGATCGGTGTTGCCGAAAAATCTCTTCCCATTCGGGAAAGCATTGGCAAAGCAGTTCCCGAATTTGCCGATCTTCGTTTAGCGACAGATCGTATTCATCAACGATCTCGACGTGCGGTGCAATCGATGTGTCAGTTTCAAATTCGGACATTCTTCAAATTTTACCGGACATCGGAAATCGGTCAATGTACATAGTTGAAATCATTCAGTGACCATCGTATAATGGGGGGCTGTACATTGAAGGAACTCTACGCCCCAACCGATTATGAGTAATGAACTGATGCCGATCTCCGATGCGGAGTTTAACTCCATTCGCGATCTGGTCTATAAACAATTCGGCATCACCCTGTCCGACCAAAAACGAAGTCTCGTCGTCGGGCGACTCCAAAAAAAGATCAAAGAACACGGCTTTCAAAGTTTCAAACAGTATTACGACATGCTGATTGCCGATAAGTCCGGCAAAGCCCTTATCGAACTGGCGAATCAAATTACAACGAATCACACGTTTTTCTTTCGCGAGCCGGATCATTTCGATTTTTTCAAAAGCGATATTTTGCCCTGGATGGTTCAAGAACATAAGGCACAAGGAAACAACGATCTTCGGATTTGGTGTGCGGCGGCATCCAGCGGCGAAGAACCTTACACGTTGATCATCACGCTCATGGAATACTTCGGATCGGACTACAAAAATTGGAACTGCGGACTCCTGGCGACCGATGTTTCCGAAAAAGCACTGGGCGGAGCCGTCGGCGGAATTTATGTCGATACCCGACTGCAAGGCGTGCCGCCTGCAATTCTCAACAAGTATTTCAAAAAAGTGCCGGACGGTTATGCCGTGATCGACCAACTCAAAAAAGAGGTAACGTACCGAAAGTTCAATTTGATGAACAAAACGCTTCCGTTCAAAAAGAAGTTCGATTGCATCTGGTGCCGAAATGTCATGATTTATTTTGATCCGCCGACGAAACATGAACTCGTCAACCGGATGTACGAATCGACGGTCAACGGCGGTTATCTTTTGATCGGTCATTCCGAAACGCTCGACCGTAATTTGACGAAGTGGAAATACGTCAAACCTGCCGTCTATCGGAAAGAAGAGTAAAACGGGTTCAATTTTTCTTGACGAACTCTTCGGGTAAATAAAATGCGGGAGTTCCTTCGAGCCGCCAACCAGCCCCTGTAAAATTCGTTCCAGACGGATATAGGCGTTTGCTGCTGACGTTGACAAAAAACGTTTCGGTTTTGCCCGACTCTCCCGGAAATGTTACTGCATAAATCAAAACGACATCGTCCGCCTCTCGCTCGGAATTGATGGACAACGTCTTATAATAAGAAACCGTTGCTTTGTCCCCCAGAGTCATCAACGTGCGAACAAGTTTGTCCTCGACGTACTGGTGAACAGCACGATGAGCATACTTGTCTTCGTACTGTGCTTTCCACCATTCTTCGGCATTGGCTGCCTTGGAACGATGTGAATAAATTGCCTTGTACTCCTTTGCCTGTGGAATATCTCCTTGCTGCACGGCGGCAAACCAGAGTCGGCAAAATTGATCTGCTTCACAGCGTACTCCGTATTGATACGCCGACCAAAAAACAGCGATGGAGACCAGTGCGATGACAGCACTACATAAGCCGATGTAGGCGAAGATCGTTCCTGAAAGTCCGCCTTCGGCACTGTGGATTGTCCAAAGGGCAAAGAGACTCAACAGGATGGCTATTACTCCGAGAAAAAAGAAGCCGGGGGTGAAATAAACCCAGAATGTTCCCAGTCCCAAAATTGCCGAAAGTACAGCCGACACACTTGGACGAGAGTAGGACGAATCCCCTTCAGACACATCATTCCAAGTTGTTTTGAATATTGAATCGCCGCTCATTTTGTGTTTGTAATCGTTCTCCAAAAGGCTTCGTATGGTACGATATGTATTATATCAAAAAAATCCCAAAGCGAGTGGGGATTGTACACGAAGATTGCAAAGTTGATTTTCCGAATTTCAATTTCCGCTCGGAAGTGTAACACACGGAAAGTCGGAAAGCGTCAGGAAAAACACTGACGGTCGTTGCACAATAATGACTTTGCACACCTCGTGCAACTGACTCCTCTTTTTTCACAAACCTGCTACAATACCGGTATCATTTACGGTTTTAACGACTCATACCGCCATGGCACTATTTGAAATTGAGACACAAGCCCACATCGTCATCGCCTGGGCAGACGATGAAGAGGCTGCCAGAAATATCCTTTACGGTTACTATCCTTCGGAAGATGTGATCCGTGTCACCAAGCGTCCCCGTGATGCCTGGGTGATTTCCAAAGCCGCCCTCGGAATTACCGGCACCGCCGATCCTTGCGATGCCGCAAGGGACTGTATTTCCAAAGCCGCCGGCGATAAAGTCCATGCCATCCGCCTTTATATGCAGCAAACCGGCTCCGATCTCGACTATGCCAAAAAAGTTATCGAATCCAATATGATGATCGGCTGGTAGTGTACAGCAACTCGTCAACAAATTCACTTTTTTCTTTGCGTTCTTTGCGAATCCTTTGCGGTAAATTAAACCGCAGAGAACGCAAAGATTTACGCAAAGGACGCAAAGAAGAGGACAAGCACAAATGGAAGCCTGAACGGTTTTAGAGATACAATTCCAATTTAACCCTTGAAACTTAACATGAAAAAGATAGCATTTTTCCTTCTTTCCTACTTTTTTATCAACGTTGCGCCCCTCCTCGCACAGGAAACGGAACAGCCCACGCCGGGCAAACAGACCGTGCAGAGCGTCAAACTGCCCGCCAGTACCAGCACCTGGGACTTCGGACAAGGCATTCAAGGCATCGGCGATCCGAGACCGCTCGATGAATCGAAGACGGATACGCTTCGTTATTGGCTGTTTTTGCCGACGGACTACGAAAAGCAAGCCGAATCCGGCGGTGCGCCGCTGCTCCTGTTTCTGCACGGGGCGGGAGAGCGGGGAGACGAATCCGGGACGGACATCGCCAAAGTCAAGGTTCACGGACCGCCCCGATTGCTCGACAATCCGGCGTTTGCCAAAAAATGTCCGTGCGTTACCGTTTCGCCGCAGTGCAAAAACGGATTCGCTTGGTCTCCCGCCCAACTGATGTTGTTGCTCGATCACATCGAAAAGACGTACAAAATTGACAAGAGCCGGATTTACGGTACGGGACTCAGTATGGGCGGCTTCGGAACGTGGATGTGTTTGAACGAGTCGCCGAAACGTTTTGCGGCGGCGGCTCCTGTCTGCGGCGGTGCAAAATTGGACTGGGCAGAAAAATTGACTGACACGCCGATCTGGGTTTTTCACGGCGACAAAGACATGGTCGTTGTTCCTGCGCTGTCGGCAACCATCGTCGGTGCCATTCAAAAAGCGGGAGGCAAGAAAATAGTTTTTACTGTTTTTGAGGGCGTAGGACATGACTCGTGGGTGCCGACGTACGACAATCAACTGCTCTACGATTGGATGTTCCAGCAGCGGCGGTGATAGGTCAGAAAGCGTCAGGAAATTTCCTGACGCAAACGCAAGAGCGGCATCCCGCAAGAGTGCCGGTGAAACCATGGGCAGGCAGTCCCCTTGTCTAATCGGATTTTCGTGCTAAAATTCGGTACAGTCTTTTGGAGGAATACCGTAATGGCACGTGTCTGTGAAATTTGTGGAAAGGGACGCAGTCTCGGAAACAGCGTCGAAACCAGAGGGAAGGCAAAATATCTCGGTGGAGTTGGTACGAAAGTAACCGGCATCACTCGCAGAACATTTCTGCCGAATTTACAAAACGTGCGGACGACCACTGCAAATGGCACTTCTAAAACTGTCCGCGTGTGTACTCAATGTATCCGCTCCGGTGCCGTCCGAAAACAGGTGCGAAATGCCCCTTTCAAAGTGGCACACGATACCGAAATTGCCCCAGTGGCGAAAGTATCCGTTCCTAAAAAAACGAGCACGAAAAAAGCCGTCGCTAAAAAAACTGTCAAAAAGGTTGCAAAAAAAGCGTAAAGTGTGTCTGATTTTGTGTTTATCTGTGTGCGCACAAGATAACTATTTTGTAACGTGGTACAGAAAAAGGGAGTCCCGATTTCATGATGACACCGAAAGATTGCCTATTGTCAGCGTTGCGTCGCGGCGTTCCTGAACGCATTCCGACATTCGAGTGGTTTATTGACGATGCCGTCTCCCTAGCATTGTGCGGTAGCAGCGATCCTGTCGAAGTTGTTGAACGACTGGACTTGGATGCCTTCAATGTTCGACCCGATTATGAAAAAACATGGAAGGATGACAGCACCTTCACTGACGAATGGGGCACCTGCCGAAAACTGACGGGCGATGTGTTGCCCGCCGTGATGAATTCGCCGATTCCGAATATCGCCGCACATGCCGACTTTACTTTTCCGGCGATTGACGTTCCGCATCGGTTCAAGACACTCGAAAGGGCGCTCGAAAAGTACGGCGATCACCGGGGAATCGTGCTGAATCTGCGGGATGGTTTTTCCGACATGCGTGATCTGCTCGGTTACGAAAATGCCTTGATGACAATTTTGACCGATAAGGAACATTACACGGACTTGATGAAGCGAGTGGTGGAATACAACATTGCGCTGGCGACGATTGCCGTCAAACGTTATGGAATCCAGGTCGTTGCCACCACGGACGATGTGGCGACGGGACGCGGTCCTCTCATCAGACCGAAAGTTTATGTCGAAATGATTGCTCCACATTTCAAAGAGGTCATTCAAGGTTATAAATCGTTGGGATTACTCGTTATTAAGCATTCGGACGGCGACATTCGGGCTTTTCTTGATTGTTGGCTGGAAGCGGGTATCGACTGTTTGGATCCCATTGATCCTGGCGGCGGACTTGATATGGCGGAAATGAAAGCACTGTACGGCAATCGGATTTGTCTCAAAGGCAACATTGACTGTACGGGGAACTTGTGCAGCGGCACGCCGGAGCAGGTTGCGGAGGAAGTTCGGGTATGTATCGAAAAAGGTGGACGAGCGGGCTTGATTGTTTCTTCCAGTAACACAATTCACCGAGGTGTTCGTCCAGAGAACTACCGAGCGATGCTCGAGGCCCTCCGACAGCACGGAAATAATGTTCCTGCACTCTAAAACTTTCACGAGACTTGCAACGTCATTTTTTCTCCTTGTGTCCTTTGCGCCTTTGTGGTTAAGAAGATTTTACCACAAAGGACACGAAGTGGAATGATGATAGTTGACGTTAGACCGCCATTCCACTTCGTTTCATTCCGGCTTTTGTTTTGCAATGCGCAATCATACGATTGCGGCTTTGATATTGTTCTGATACAATACCGCCAACATTATCATTTGGAATCACCATGATCGAAAGCGACTGGATCAATCGAACGGAACAAATTCGTCTGCGGCTCACTCAACTGCGGGACTCTCTTTGACTACGCTAACAAAACCGAACAGGCAAAAAAACTCGAAGACGAAATGTCCGATGCCGGTTTCTGGGACGATCAGGAAAAAGCCCAAACCGTCGTTGGCAAGTTGCGCTCGCTCAAGACCATCGTCAAACCTTTCGACGAAATGGGTGTCGAACTTGCCGACCTCGACCTGATGATCGAACTCGACGATGCCGAATTGTCGGCGGACATACCGGCTAAATTACAATCTCTCGAATCCCAACTCGAAGAACTCGAAGTCAAGGCATTACTCAACGGTCCCTACGACGGCAACGCCGCCATTGTTACGATCAATGCGCGGGACGGCGGCACCGATGCCAACGACTGGGCGGAAATGCTTTTTCGGATGTACTCCCTCTGGGCAAAGGCGAACGGTTACGAACTCGAACTGGTCGATTGGCAGGAAAATGAAGAAGCGGGAATCAACAGTTGCGGTTTCGTGGTGCGTGGGGCAATGGCTTACGGGTATCTGCGCGGCGAGTCGGGAATGCACCGGCTTGTGCGGATCAGTCCGTTCAATTCGGAGGCAAAGCGGATGACGAGTTTTGCGGCGGTCGATGTTACGCCGGAAATTGATGACTCGATCAACATTGAAATCCGGGATGAAGACGTTCGTGAAGACACGATGCGGGCAAGCGGTGCCGGAGGACAGCACGTTAATAAAACATCGAGTGCGATTCGACTCACCCATATCCCGACGAATACTGTTGTCTATTGTCAAATGGAACGCAGTCAGCATAAGAACCGGGCAATGGCGTGGAAGATGTTACGTGCCAAGATGATTCGCGCTGAGGAGGAAAAGCGGGAACTTGCGATGGCGGAAAAGTACAAGAACATGGCAAAGGTCGGTTTCGGTTCGCAGATACGAAATTACTTTTTGCATCCTGATCAGCGGGTCAAAGATGCCCGGTCGGGCTATCAAATGGGCAGTTTTCATCAAGTTCTCGACGGCAACATCCAGGGTTTTTTAGACGCATTCCTCCGCTGGCGAGTCAAAGAGGACTAGAACAACCCTTTCAGAATCCGAACATTTTCCGGCAGAGCCATTTGAGCCAACTCGATTCCATATTTTCTATCATCCACGTTTCCGCCACCCGCTTCGTCAGAAAACCCATTGTCGGAAACGAATGTTGTTGCATCATCAAATGATACATGCAAAGCCGATTCTGCATTGCCAATGCCCACTCGTTGATCATTTCGCCGCTTCCTTCGCCGACAATCGTTACGCCGATAATTTTTCCTAGCAACGGCGAAACATGGGCTTTCACATGACCGACATCCACCGACTCTGCTATTGCCGCCCCGTAATCTTCGTACTTCGCCGTGATCGTTCGGTTCGGCATGTCGAGTTGCTTGCCCGTTTTGCCGACTCGTGAAATCTGCGGCTCCGTGAAAACCGTCCACGGCACGACATATTTATCGTATCGGTACTTAAACGGCGATGGAATCATGCAGTTCATCAGGGCGATCATCCCTTGGTGCATCGCGGCATGCGAAAACTGGTGCTGTCCATTGCAATCGCCGCAAGCGTAAATGTGTTTTTTGGTTGTCCGCAAGTATTTATCGATGGTGATTCCCTTGTTCGTGTAAGCGACACCTGCATTTTCGAGTTTCAAATCTCCAAAATCGAATCGGCGACCAAGAGCGCACAATACTCGATCCGTTTCGATGTTGCCCGTGTTGGTTTCAATCAAAATACCGGTCGATGTTTTGGCAAATCGAGTCGGCGTGCAGTTGTAGTGCAACCGAATTCCCTCTTTGAGAAATTGGTTTTCGAGGATTTTCATCGATTCGGTGTCTTCCCGCCACATCAAGCCGGGACCGCGAAACACCAAGTCAACGCTACTACCCAGCCGGGAAAATGCCTGTGCCATTTCGCAGGCAATCGCTCCGCTTCCGAGAACGGTCAGCCGCTCCGGGACTTTTTCGAGTTGGAACATGTTCTCGTTCGTGAGCGGTTCGACTTCGTTGATGCCGGGAAAATTAGGAATCTCCGGTCGAGTCCCGACGCAAAGGAAAATGCGTTTTGCCGTAATTTTGCGTCCCGCCGCCTCGACGGTTTGCGGATTGATGAACGTTGCCGACCCTTGTTGATAGACCATATCGACTTTGGCAAACATTCCCATCGTCTTTTTATCGGAAATGTATTTCAGCGACTCGGCAATTTTTCCGAAGGGATTCAGCACTTTGGGCTTCGGTGTTGCGTCGAGTTGCATCGCGGCGAGTTTATCGAACATCGCTCTGGTTTTTCCCATTCGAAGTAGAGCCTTGCTGGGAATGCAGCCAACGTTCATACATTCTCCGCCGACAGCATGTTTTTCGATGGCACAGACTTTGAGTCCCATTGCCGACCCCATCAAGGAGACAGCCATTCCGGCGGGACCGAGACCAATCACGAGAATATCATAGTCGTATTTCATAGCATGATAAAATCTATCACATCTGGGGGGCTTTGCAATCCTTGTAATTGCGCAACTAATTTTGCATGCACACATGTCGTTTGTCGAATTAGGATATCCGTTTGCAAAATCCCGGTTTTTCAGTACAATGATCCCGTCGCCACCCCGCTCGAAAAAAAGTATACCGATTGGCTCCTCGCTGAACGAGGCAGACAAGACGACTCACGAATTCTATGTGGTATAGCAGTTTTGCTGGAAGACACTGCATTGTTTGACGAACATTTTGCAAAATTGACACCAGAAATGCAGGAAGAGTTCCGAATGTATCCTATCATGAAATTGCACAACATAAAACCAATCCCCAGATAAGAAAAAATCATGAAGAAGAAAGACGATGTTCCGACCATCCATAGTTCGGCGGCGGAGTATCTCACGTTCATCGCTGCAACCGGCGATAGCGAGCAGAATTTTGAGATGCGTTATCAAGACGAAAACATCTGGCTAACGCAAAAAATGATGGCAACACTGTACGACGTGAGCGTTGCCGCAATTAACCAACACATCAAAAAAATACTCGATGACGGCGAATTGTCTCCCGATTCAGTTATTAAGAAATACTTAATAACTGCCGCTGACGGCAAAAATTACAATACGAACCACTATAATCTGCAAATGATTATCGCCGTCGGATTCAAGGTAAACAACGAACGTGCCGTCCGGTTCCGCAAATGGGCAGGACAAATTGTCAAAGATTACACCATTCAAGGCTGGACAATGGACGTTGACCGGTTGAAAAAGGGACACATGTTCACCGACATGTATTTTGAGCGGCAACTTCAACAAATCCGTGAAATCCGTCTGTCTGAACGCAAGTTTTACCAAAAAGTAACCGACATCTATGCGACGGCATTCGACTATGACAAAGATGCGAAAACGACGCTGGACTTTTTCAAGTTGGTACAAAACAAACTGCATTATGCGGTTCACCGGCACACTGCCGCCGAACTCATCGTCGAGAGGGCAGATGCCGACAAGGAACACATGGGACTGACAACGTGGGAGACCGCACCGCACGGCAAAATTATCAAAGCGGACGTTTCAATCGCAAAAAATTATTTGAGCGAGAAGGAGATGAACTACCTTGAGCGTATCGTTTCCGTGTATTTGGACTTTGCGGAACTACAAGCAGAACGGAAAATCCCTATGTCGATGGAGGATTTCGGAAGATGACGCGTTTCCCATTCGCTCGGTAACGCAAACTTAACCTTAATTCACGTCGGTTTTCTCCTCTCTTGCAAAAATGCTCCGCCGCTGTTATACTGTAGAAGTCAGTGATTTCTCACGTCAGTATTTATTTCCGCCTAATATGCCCCTC
>Ga0082212_10002046_pt1 | contig 29653 bp, 22 predicted proteins | sample TergutNt197P3_FD_71548 | JGI IMG/M metagenome (GOLD analysis project Ga0082212, IMG submission 71548) | Neocapritermes taracua P3 segment gut microbial communities from Petit-Saut dam, French Guiana - Nt197 P3 | ecosystem: Host-associated > Arthropoda: Insects > Digestive system > Gut ...
TTGGGCTCGCGCGAAACGAATACAGCGCGGAAATCGTCTCGGAAGCGACGCTGGACGACCTCTTCGATTGAGAATGGTTAGCTCTGGAGAATATCAAGTTCTTCAAAAAATGGAACACTAACATTCAAGAGTTCTTTTGGCTCTATTTTCTGTAATCCGCCGCCGTAAACACGTCCTTCGCTGTGCAAGCTGTCCGGCGTCATTGTGTTAAGTAACTCCCATACAGTCTTTTTCAAATCAGGTTTTTGAGCAAGGCTTTCCAATAGACTTTTGCGGGGATAAAGCGCGAGGTACGAGTTAGTGACTGTCGCCCTTGAGTTATTCAAAATGAAACGAAAAGCGCTCCCGTTTTCAGCACTTTGTCTCCCCATATATGTGCAAATAAACATAGGGGCTTCGCGTTGTTCTTGGAAATACCAACACTTCCGAGATTTGCATAAATAACCGCTACCAACACTATCTCGCCCGCTTTCAAGGTAATCCCAAAGCCGCGGGTATTTCTCTCTTACTTCCTTTTCGCCTAATCGGCAGTCAAGTAAGAACAATCGTTGTGGTAATATCGGGTTGCCAAGTTCGTCTGATTCAATCTCAGAAATTTGGACATACCTTGCGCTTGGTAAAACTGGACGGAAGAATTCAAATGGCAAACCTAAATCCACAATCTGCGATTCTTCCATGATAAAAAAATCGTTGCCTCCTGTAGCTATTCCACGCTTAACATCGAAATAATCTTTTAACTTTGGAGTGTGTTCTTTGTCAACTCTATTTGGTAAACAAGGGAATCGAGTCCATTTAGTCTCTTTTCGTAGCATAGCAAAGCTTATATCCTTGCCCTCTTTTGGAGATTTTAGTGTACCGCCGTAAGTAAATGTTACGCTTTGGGCAGTAGGCTTTCTTTTCCTAAACCATACGATAGCTGATGACACTAAAGCATCATTGAACTGAACCTCACCGGGATTGGATCTATGTATTCTAAACAAATCAACTTCGCTAAGTAAATAGTCCTTTATTGCCTTTCCATAGTTTACATCCATAAACTCGCTTGGAATCAACCAACCTGCAACCGCACCTTCGCCCATCCATTGAACTGATTGCAAAAGGAAGTGGCAGTATAGCCCTGCGAGCCCGGATAGCTTCACACCCGATGTTATCTCTGTTTTGTATTTAATACGATTTTTATTATCAGCATCAATTAGATGGTGTCGGACATACGGCGGGTTACAAATAACCAGATTATAATTATCGACCGGTTCAATATCTGTAAAATCTGCATTGATAATGCTAATGTCGAATTCCTGCCAAAGGCTTTTGGCTGCGTTAGCAAATAACGGGTCGATTTCAACTGCTGTTGCTACCGCAATATCATTGGCATCTGCTTCTGATAAAAGTGCGGAATAGAAAGCTCCAGTTCCACAAGCCGGGTCAAAGAACCGTATACCATGAGGTGTATCCATGTTGTCAATACCGAACGATACGATCTCTCTTGCCAACGTAGTGGGCGTGGCAAATTGACCCAATTTACGACGCTCATCAATAGTTTTTTTAGCATCAAGTTCGGTCTGTAACGCAAGCCGACGATTTTCATAAGAATCGCTTAAAGTCCGTACAGGGCTAAATCGTCTATTCTGTGTTCCCATACCCAATCAATCCCTTCTGCGGCTTCATATCCCAGATAACCGGAATCAAAGTAGCCGCATAAAAACAGTCCAAACTTAACACCGTCACCGTAAGTATTTCTTAACTGAGCCATCTTTTGAGCTTCTTCTTTTCGTCTTTTATTCACGTTAGTATAATCACCAGCAGACTTTGCTTCAATCAATAACGGTAAATCTCCTATTTGGGAATCTATCGGCATTATCACAACATCAACAGGAATATTGACACTTTCAGGCTCATTACCACTGGTTAATAATACTGGAATGTTTGTTCTGAAAGAAAACGTCCCAGGCTTCATTTCGTTAAACTTGTACCCTCCAGTTTGGCGGTAACCGCGCATACGTAGCCAATCACCAATTGCGTACAACTGCCGCTTTTCCTGCGCGTTGCGAATAATTGGATCGGATACAGCACCACATAATCTGTCAGCAATAATTGTTGCCGCACGAGAGATTTCAACTCCCGTTGCCGATTTGCTCCGGTTATACCACACAATAATATCTGGATCGATCATTCTCATTACTAAATCACGGATTTTGTCCAGATCACTGTCAATTATATCGATGGATATGCGAGGGGGGATTCGAGGATTTGACGAATCCTCCATGCTTTCTACAAGCGTTTTTGATACGCCAGCTAACCCAATGAGTCTATCGCGAGCTAATGGCGGGCACATTGACATACGAAGTATCGGAAGGATTTCTGGGGTTTCTTTTAACATCTCTCGGGAAACATCCATAAAACTGTTCGTTGCCTTCAAAGCTTGTTTTACACTTTTAGCAGTTTTTTCGCGTATTTCGCGATATGTTTTTGGCGCAAACTCCATGAACCAAGAGTTATACAAATCAACAGATTGAGCTATGTCTTGTTTCCATATGTCTGGTGTGCTACGGTTAATTGTTGTTCCCGGCATTATATCCACCTGCTCTTTCAGCGACAGCTAATAGAGCCTCATTGTGAGAGAGTTCCATAATGTCGCCTGGTTCGCAATTAAGTGCTCTGCATATTCGAACAAGAATATCAGTATTAACATTCTCCCCATTGCGGAGTTTTGCCAACGATGATGGACTTACGTTCGCTGCTTCGCAAAGATCCCCCTTTTTCATGTTTTTATCTATCAGCAACTTGAACAGCTTGTTATAGCTAACACCCATGATTCACACCTCACTCATGCACTACATGTAGTGTATAGTATCACAACTGTTTCGGATTAGCAAGAAATATATTTGAGATATCAAAATAATATCGCAGATAGAAAAGATGGAATAGTTGCACCATTCCGTATGATTGTTTATATGTATACGGGAAATGAGCTGATGATAGCTTATACCGGCGTCCGCGTTCCGCGCAGGGACGAGTCGTTCGGATACCGGGAGAAAAGGCTCTCGATAACTGCTTTGCGCAAGTTCCCGCATTGATAAGCTGAGCATCTTGATCACCTCTGCCCGTCCGGTCAGGCTATCGCTGGCATTATTCATCAGCTTCATGCTCTGCGAGCCGATAAGGAAAAACTGCCCCTTGGCTTTCCCGTACCAGAGGGCGGTTTAGCGAAATGTAATTCATGTCCGGGTATAGCTCTTTGAGCATCGTGGATTTCCCTACCTGCCGGGCGCCTGTCAATCTGCCAGATACTTGGCTAGCAGGCTCATGAGTTTGTCGAAGTCTACGGGCTTGCCGATGTGGCCGCTCATGCCGGCAGCCAGGTAGGTCTCCACTTCGCTCATCAGCACATTTGCGGTCATGGCGATGATGGGGACCTTAGCTCCCTGGGGGGCGTCCAGGGCGCGGATGAGTTTCGTCGCCTCTACGCCGTCCATCTCGGGCATGTTGATGTCCATGAGGACCACGTCGTACAAGTCGGGGTCGGAGATGAACATCTCCAGGGCTTCCAGACCATTTTCAGCGCAGTCTATGCGCATCCCGGCGTCTTCCAGCATGGCGACTACGATCTCCCGGTTGATCTCCACATCGTCCGCCAGCAGGGCGGTCTTGCCCTCGAAGGAGACGGGGCCGCCGTCGTGGGCCTCGGGGGCTTTCAGCCCCAGCCTCACAGTGAAGGTGAAGGTAGAGCCCTTGCCTGGCTCCGAGTCCACCCGGATGCCGCCCCCCATGCGCTCCACGATATGCTTAGATATGGATAAGCCAAGCCCGGCGCCGCCGTGCTTGCGGTCTATGCCGCCGTCCCCTTGCTCGAAAGGGAGGAAGAGCCTGGCCTGCTGCTCCGCCGCTATGCCGACGCCGCTGTCCGCCACGCCGATCTCCACAGCCAGGGCCTCGCCCTCCACCTCCCGGGCATGAGCGCTGATTTGTATGCTGCCCTGCTCCGGGGTGAACTTGACCGCGTTGGAAAGCAGGTGGAGGATCACCTGTGCCAGCCGCCTCCCGTCCCCGATGAGGGTATCCGGGATGGATGGGTCGAGGTCGGCTACCAGGGCCTGCCGCTTCGCCCTGGCTTCAGGGCCGATCCTGCTCAGCAGTTCCCGTATCATGTCCGCGAAGCCGAATTCCGCCGGCTCCAGGCGTAGCTTGCCGTCCTCGATGTCGGACATGTCCAGCACATTGTCGATGAGCTCCAGCAGGCGGCGGGATTCGGCGCTGATCACGTCCAGCATCTCATTGCGCGTATCCGCGTCGGCGGCAGCTTTCGCCAGGGCGGTCATGCCCATCACCGCGTTCATAGGCGTGCGCATTTCGTGGCTGACCCGGGAGAGGAATTCGCTCCTGGCGCGGCTGCTTTGGGCGGCGGCTTCCTTCTCGATCATCAGGCGGGTCTGGTTGATCATATCGATCTGATTTTTGACCCTCAGCTTTACGATAGCCGGGCTGAAGGGCTTGCTGATGTAGTCGGCGGCGCCCAGGTTAAGCCCCTTCTCCTCGTCGCCGGCGTTGCTTAGGCCGGTGATGAAGATGACGGGGATGTCACGGGTGAGGTCGCCGCCCTTCAGGGCGTTGATCACCGCATAGCCGTTCATCTCCGGCATGATGATGTCCAGCAGGATCACATCGGGCTGGAATTCTTCCGCCACATCTATGGCGTCCGGCCCGTCCTTCACCGCGAGTACGGTATACAGGGGGCTGAGGATGTGGGTCAGGGCGATGATGTTGGATTCCTCGTCGTCGGCGATGAGCACGCTGTTTTTCCCGGATGCGTCCATAGCTTTATACCAGGCCCTTCATGAGTTTGGCGAGGGTCAGGCCCGCCTGCTTAAAATCGAAGCGCTCGATCTGCAGCGCCAGGTCTTCCGCCCCGGGGATGGCGCGGAGCTCGCCCAGCAGTGCCTGGCACTCGGGATTCCTGCTCCTGAGCAAGGGTTGGAGCCTGGCGTACAGGGCGGCGACTTGGGCGGGGTCCGGCGCTGCTGCGCCTGCCGCGCCTGCCGCGTGCCCGTCCGCGACGGCAAGCCCGGCCTGCTCGGCGATCTCCGCCAGCAGGGGCTTAAGCTCGTCCAGCACCCCATGCACCTCGGCGGACAGGGCCTCCATGAGCGGTTGCCCGGGGACGTCCCCCCGGTAGAGCAGGGCTTCGATCTGGGCGGCGGCCTCCTGCAGGCTGCTCTTGCCGATCAAGCCGGCGTTAGTCTTCAGCGAGTGCGCCATCCGGTGGGCGGCGGTGAGGTCGTCTGAGCGGATAGCCAGGGCGATCTTATCGTACACGGCTTGATTATTCTTCACAAAGTTGACCCGCAGCTTCATCAGCAGCTCGTCGTCCTTCTCCTCCACGGCGCTCACTGTGGCGGGCGCGTTCAGCGGAGTGAAGTACTTCAGCAGGCAGCGCCAAAGCTCCTGGGACGTGAAGGGCTTGCCCACATGGCCGGACATGCCGTTCTTCCTGTAGTTGTCCAGCTCGCTGGTCATGACATTGGCGGTCATGGCCACGATGGGCGCCCCCGTACCCAGGGCGGATATGGCTGCGGCTGCTTCCGTGCCATTCATCACGGGCATAAACATATCCATGAAGATCAGGTCGAAAGGCTTCAGCCCTTTCGACTTGCGCTCCCGGACGATGTCCACGCCGGCCTGGCCGTTCTCCGCCACCACCGTCCGCAGCCCCACCCGGCCGAGATGCTCGCAGATCACCTGCTGGTTCATGGGATTGTCCTCGCAGATGAGGACGAGGCCGTTGAAGTACGGCTTCTCGATAAGCCCAAGCTCGCCGGAAGCCTCCTCGGCGGATACTTCCGCCGTATCGAAGGTGATCTCGAAGCGGAAGGCGCTGCCCGCCCCGGGCTCGCTCTCCACGGAAAGCGCGCCCCCCATGAGCTCTACGATGCTCCTGGTGATGGAAAGCCCCAGGCCTGTGCCCCCATAGTTTCGCGTCGTACTGGAGTCCGCCTGGGTGAAGGGCTCGAATATCTTCTCCATCTGCTCCGGGGTCATGCCGATGCCGCTGTCCCGCATCGTGAAGAGCAGCGTGGCCGAACGGGCGTCCTCCCCGGTCACCTCGACGGTGAGGGTGATGGAGCCGGCGGCGGTGAACTTCACGGCGTTGGAGAGCAGGTTCATCAGCACCTGATAGAGCCTCACCGGGTCGCCCAGGAGCATCTTGTCCCCTGGGAGGCCGGAGCGGAAGCTCATGTCCAGGTTCTTCTCCCTGACAGAGGGGAGGATCACGGACCGGCAGCGGGCAAGCACCCCGTCTAAATCGAAGCCTACGCGCTCAAGCTCCAGCTTCCCCGACTCGATCTTGGAGACGTCCAGTATATCGTTGATGATCTGGAGGAGCCAGGTGGAATTGTCGATGATTTTACTCAAGTAGTCCCTGGTCCTCAGGGAGACGTCGTCGTCCATGGCCAGCTCGGAGAAACCGATGATGCTGTTCATAGGGGTGCGTATCTCGTGGGACATATTGGCGAGGAAGGTCGTCTTGGACGCGGAGGCTGCGATGGAGGCGTCCATAGCCCGGCGCATCTCGTCTTCGTAAGCCTTCTTCACCGACCGGTCATTGATGCTGTGGAAGAAAACCAGGGAGTCGTCTACCCAGCGGATGATGGAAGCCTTGCTCTCCGTCCACATGCCCAGCACGTCGTCCCAGAGGTATTCGTCAAGCCGGGTGGGAAGGGAGTCCGCTTCCGGCAGCAGATCGGGGAAATGGCATATCTCGCAGGGCTCGTCCTGGTTGCGGATGGCCTTATAGCACTTCTTGCCGATGCACTCGTCCTTGTCCAGGCCGAAGACCTTCGCCATATTGTGGTTCATATAAATCAGGTTGTAGTCGAAATCGGTGACGGAGATCAGGGCGTCTACATTTTCCAGTATCGCGACGGCCTTGTCCATCATCGCCCGGGACTCCCTCTCGTCCCGGAGCAGGCGTTCGTACTCCCGCAGATCCCAGGCGTATGCCAGCACGTAAGGCTCGCCATTGCGCATGATACGGGTCAGGACGACCTCGCAGGGGATGAGCTCGCCCTTCACGTCCTGGTGCAGATACTCCACCCGTTCGTAGCCTTCCTTGAAGGCTTTGGCGATAGATCTGGCCGAGGCGTCCCTGGAGAGCTCGCCGCTTGGCTGGTGCTCCGGCGCCAGCTCGTAGAAGCGCTCGAAGTACTCCTCCTTGGTGGATATACCGAAGAGCTTGAGGCACTCCTGGTTGCAGTCCACTACCTGCATGTTCTTGTTCAGCAGGTTAGCCGTGAGGGGCATGGAGTTGAACATAAACTCCATACGTTCGTTGGCCTCGTTGGTGGCGGCCAGCATTTTGTTGTACTCCCGGAGATCCCGGATATAGCAGACGATGACGGAGTCGTTGCCGTGCTTGACGCAGGCCAGGGTCACCTCCGCCGGGACGGGCTTGCCATGGAAATCCTGATGCATCCAGGAAATCGCCATGCTGTTGCTCTTGTACGCTTCCCTGACGTGATGGGCGGCCATGGCCCGGGACGAGCTGCCGTCGGGCTGAAACTCGGGGGAGAAGCGGAAGAAGTCGTTGGTGAGCATTTGCTTGACGGGGACGTCAAATATCTTCATCAGGGCATGGTTGCAGTCGATGATACGGAAGTCATTGCCGATGAGGAGGCAGCCCAGGGGGGCGGCGTCCAGCATGAGCTTTAAACGGTTTTCCGCCACCTTCGCTTCGGAGTCCTTGATCATGATATCGGTCTGGTCGTAGAAGTACACCACCAGCTTCTGATGGAACATCAGGGATATACGGGTGATATTTACCATGAACCAGATGGGGGCGCCGCCGGCTTTCTGCAGCCGCACCGCTGCCTGGGAGAAGCCGTGATCCAGGCTGTCCCGGATGAGGGACTGCCTCATGGCGGCAGTCTTCTCGCCCCCGGGCTGGTACTCCGGTTCCAGGGCGAAGTAGGCGTCGTGGAACTCCTGGGTAGATAGGTTCTGAGATAGGCCGAAAGCGCTTGCGGCTTGCGAGTTAAAAGCGGTGATGCGCCCCGCCTCGTCCCAGATCAGGCAGGGCAGCGTGCTGGAGTGGAGCAGGTCGTCCAGGCGGTGGTCCGCTTCCTCCTGGCGTATGCCGGTGACGTCCAGGGCGAAGATGAATATACCGTCGAAGCCGCCGCTTTCCGCCGTGACGCGCCTGTAGTTGATCCGGTAGATGCGTTTCTCCCCGGTGGGCCAGGAGTTGACGTCTTCCTCGCTGAACTCGTCTTCGCCTGCCATGATACGGGAAAGGCGCTGGGTGGCTTTCGTGATGAAATCCCTGTCCACAAACAGCTCCTCATAAGCGTCCAGGATGGATTTGCCGATGTACGACTCACGATCCGGGATCTTCGCCAGAGGCACGAGACTGTCGCTAAAGTAGAGGAGCCGACCTTCCATGTCCAGGAGCAGGGCATAGCTGAAAGCGCTGGAGGTGATGACGTTGATAAAATTGCTTAAAATAGTCGTTTCATTCATCGTATTCTCCGCTTATTGATCTACGCTGTCCATCAGTTCTGTGGGCATAAGGCTATCGATCTCGCCTTCCCGCGTATACCAGGTGGTGAGCCCGTCGGGTTCGTCGTATCCGAACAGCTCGTAGCCTTCCCTGACGGAAGGCTCAAAGCGGTCCGGCTCCCGCTCCAGCCCCAGCCCTTTCCAGTCGAATCCGAGTTTTTCCCAATCATGAGCCATTTCTGCCTCCCCTGCCTTTCCTCGCGCTTTAGCTGCCGCCAACGCACTAAGCATATCATAACCTGTTGAATATTCATAGTCCCGCCCCTTGCTATCGCCCTTACATGGATTTTACAAACTACCGTTTTCCTGTATAATGATGGGGAAGACACGCCGCGGCATGCCGCGCCTTGGATAAACGTAGGCGCGCAAAGCATGGACGCGGTACTAAGCCGCGAACCGGGCGGGCGCGGGGCGGTATGCAGAAAACAGGGGGGCCTTCTATATGGAATTTTTATCTTGGGGATTCATCCAAAATATTTTCCTTGTCGCGGGGGGGCTGGGCTTGTTCCTCTTCGGCATGAAGGTCATGTCCGACGGGCTGGAGAATATGGCCGGCGACCAGATGCGCGTCGTGCTCGAAAAGACCACGTCAAACCGGTTTCTGGGCATCGTCGTAGGCGCCGCGGTGACCTGCATCATCCAGAGCTCCTCCGCCACAACGGTCATGGTAGTGGGCTTTGTCAACGCCGGCATGCTTTCCCTGGCCCAGGCGGTGGGCATTATCATGGGGGCGAAGATAGGCACCACCATCACAGCGCAAATCATTTCCTTCAAGATCGACCCCATCGCGCCCCTGGTCATCTTTATCGGCCTGATCATGTATATGTTCTTTAAAAAAAGCAATACGAAAAACACCGGCTACATCCTTCTGGGCTTCGGCATCCTTTTCTTCGGTATATCCACCATGGGGACCCCGCTGAAGGCCTTCTCCGAATACGACGGGTTCAAAATATTGCTCCTGTCATTCCAAAACCCTGTGCTGGCCCTCCTTGCCGGGCTCATCGTCACCGCGGTCATCCAAAGCTCGTCGGCTACCACCGGCATCGTCGTGGCGCTATACCTCAGCGGCGTGGAGCTGCCCTTCCGGGCGGCTGCTTTCATTGTGCTGGGCAGCAATATCGGCACCTGCGTCACCGCCATGCTGGCCTCCCTGGCGGCTAACCGGGAGAGCAAGAGGGCGGCGCTGATCCATGTGCTCATCAGCGTCATCGGCGTAACTGTGTTTGGCGCGCTTATCGTGGCCTTTCCCGGCATACTGACCTGGATACAGGGCAACTGGCGGGACGAAGCGCGGCAGATAGCCATGTTCCATACGATATACAATGTATCGGCGGTAGCGCTGCAAGTGGGCTTTGTCAAGCAGATCGTCATGCTGGTGGAAAAGATACTGCCCGAGCTGCCCGATGAGAATGCCGCCACCAAGAAGCTTGTGTTCCTCAACCCCGGCATTATGCAGATGCCCGCCATAGCCGTCACCCAAGCCCATCGGGAGCTCATCCGGATGGGCGAGCTGGCCATGGGAAACCTGAAGCTGGCCTTGGAGGCGTTTTATGAGACGGACACGGCGAAGGCGACGAAAGCGCTGGAGATGGAGGATACCATCGACTTCCTGAACCATGAGATCACCACCTGGCTGGTGCGCATACGGGGGCTGAAGCTGAGCGAGGCCGACATGGAGAGGCTGGGGTCCATGCTGCACACGGTGTCGGACATCGAGCGCATCGGGGACCACGCGGAAAACATAGCGGAGTACGCCATCAATAAAGGAAAGTACAGCACGGTGTTTTCCCAGCCGGCGGTGGAGGAGCTGCGCATACTCAGCGGCGTCGCTTTGGACGCGGTAAAGCTGTCGCTGGAGATATTCAAGAGCCGCAGCATCACGCGGCTGCCGGAGATGGACAAGCTGGAGGAGCATGTGGACTACTTCTCCGTGGCCTGCGTGGAGAACCATATACAGCGCCTGCAGGATGAGCTCTGCGACCCCAGGGGCGGCGTCATTTTTACGGATATGGTGTCCGACCTGGAGCGGTGCAGCGACCACGCCAACAATATCGCCTACTCGATCCTGGGCAATCAGGTATGGAGCGTGCAGCGCCACCGCCTCATCGAAGCGCACAAGTAAGGCGGCGGCCTGGGGACACAGTGGGGACGGTTCTTTTGTGTTATGAGGAAAACACAAAAGAACCGTCCCCTTTGTGTTGTGTTATAATGTGAGGGAGCAAAGGGGGTTGATTTCTATGGAAATCTTGACATGGGCGTTTATCCAGGACTTATTTAAGGTCGTGGGCGGGCTTGGGCTGTTCCTGTACGGCATGAAAATCATGTCCGACGGGCTGGAGAATGTAGCGGGAGACCGGCTGCGTCTGGTACTGGAGCGGGCTACGTCGAATCGTTTTTTTGGGATAATCGTGGGCACGGTGGTGACCTGTATCATACAGAGTTCTTCCGCCACCACAGTCATGGTGGTGGGATTCGTGAACGCCAGTATGCTGACGCTGACGCAAGCCATCAGCATCATCATGGGGGCCAATATCGGCACCACCATCACGGCGCAGATCATCTCGTTTAAGATCGACCCCATCGCGCCCCTCTGCATATTTGTAGGGCTGATCCTGTATATGTTTGTCAAGAAGAACAAGACGAAGAATTTTGGCTACATTCTGCTGGGCTTCGGCATACTCTTCTTCGGCATCACCACCATGGGCGCCCCGCTGAAGGAGTTTTCCAAGCTTGCGGGCTTCCAGTCCATCCTGCTGTCTTTCCAAAACCCCTTCATGGCGCTTCTTGTGGGGATGGCTTTCACCGCCGTCATCCAGAGCTCTTCCGCCACTACCGGCATCATCGTAGCTTTGTATCTGAGCGGAGTGGACCTCCAGTTCAAGACGGCCATTTACCTGGTGCTGGGCAGCAATGTAGGTACGTGCATCACCGCTATGCTGGCCTCCATCGCGGCCAGCAGGGAGAGCAAGCGCGCCGCTTTGGCCCATGTGTTATTTAATGTCATCGGCTGCGCCATATTCGGCGCTCTGATCAACTTTTTCCCGGGCATACTGACTTGGATACAGGATACCTGGAAGGACGGCGCCCGCCAGGTGGCGATGTTCCATACCCTATTTAACGTATCCACAGTGGTCGTGCTCTTGCCCTTCATCAAGTATTTTGCCATATTGGTGAATAAAATCTTACCCGAACACGCTACGGAAGGGGCCGCGGCCAAGAAGCTGCTCTACCTCGACCAGAGTGTCATGCAGATACCCGCCATCGCCGTGACCCAGGCCCACAGGGAGCTCATCCGTATGGGGGAAATGGCTTTGGGAAACCTGAAGCTGGCCCTGGAGGCTTTCTATGAAGGGAACGCCGGGAAAGCGGCGAAAGCCATGGAGGCGGAGGACGCCATAGACTATCTGAACCACCAGATCACCACATGGCTGGTGCGCATACGGGGGCTGAAGCTGAGCGAAGCCGATATGGAGAGGCTTGGGTCGATGCTGCATACGGTCTCCGACATCGAGCGCATCGGTGACCATGCGGAGAATATAGCGGAATATGCCATAGACAAGGGGAAGTACGGCACGGAATTCTCCCAGCCGGCGACAGAAGAGCTGCACATACTGAGCGGGGTCACCCTTGACGCGGTGAACCTGGCGCTGGATATATTCAAGAGCCGCAGCATCATGCGGCTGCCCGAGATGGACAAGCTGGAGGAGCATGTGGACTACTTCGCCCTGGCGTGCGTGGAAAACCACATCCAGCGCTTGCAGGACGAGGTCTGCGACCCCAGGGGCGGCGTCATGTTTACCGATATGGTGTCCGACCTGGAGCGGTGCAGCGACCATGCCAACAATATCGCCTACTCGATATTGGGCAACGAAGTCTACAGCGTGCAGCGCCACCGGCTCATCGAGGCGAACAAGTAAGCCCCCTTGAGACACTTAGTGAAGGAGCTCCGTGGACAGCTAAGCGTTGCAGGGTACTAGGCGCGTGCCCAGGGCGACGCTGTGCATCAGCCGCTCGGAGGCGTCCGCGAGTAAAGCGGGCGCCTTTTCCATGGCTTCTTCCAGGGGCATGGGGGCGCATACGCAGGCTTCGATGGCGCCGACGCCGGCTTCCCGGAGCGCCGCCATGGTCTGGGCGCCGCCCGCGATGGCGCCGCCTACCGCGGCGACGGGTTTGCCCAGGGCCGCCCCCCGGCGGGCGACGCCGGCGGGGGTCTTGCCGAAGGCGGACTGGTGATCCAGCCTGCCTTCGCCGGTGATGACCAGGTCGGCAAGACGGGCTTTCTCATCGAAGCCCGCCGCGTCCAGCATGAAGTCGACGCCTCTGAGCAGCCTGGCGCCGGCGAAAGCCATCAAGCCGAAGCCCAGGCCGCCCGCCGCCCCAGCCCCGGGGGCTTCCGCCAGGTCGAGGCCCAGGTCACGCTTCACGAGCCCTGCCAAGCGGTCGAGGCCGGCGTCCAGCTGAGCCATTTCCGCCGGGTCGGCGCCTTTCTGCGGGCCGTATATGTAAGAAGCGCCGCCGGGTCCGCAGAGGGGGTTGGTCACGTCGCAGAGGACGGAAATCTCAGTGTCCGCCAGACGGGGATCTATGCCGGACAAGTCGATGGCGGCGAGACCCGCCAGGTGCTTCCCGGCGAGAAGCGGAGCGGCGGAGGGGCGGCCTGCGTCCGCCTGCGGCGCAGAGGAGACCGCGAGTGGGCGGCTTGCCTCGGCGCTTACAGAGCCAAGGGAGCGGTCGTCGGGCTGCGGGCGAACCAACGCCGATGCTGCCGCTCCGGGCTGAGGCTGCGGCGCTGCCTGCTCTGCTTGCGGCTCCGCCCCCGGGAAGCGGGCGCCATGCTGCGGGCGAACCAACGCCAAGGCTGCCGCTCCGGGCTGAGGCTGCGGCGCTGCCCGCTCTGCTTGCGGCTCCGCCCCTGGGAAGCGGGCGCCCAGCGCCTGAGCCATGCCCAAGCCGCCGTCGTTGGTGGCGGAGCCGCCTATGCCCAGGTATATGCGACGGCAGCCTTTATCCAAGGCGGCAAGGATCAACTGGCCTGTGCCGTAGGTGGACGCGGACAGCACGTCTGTCTTACCCGTCGGCACAAGCGTAAGCCCGGAAGCGGACGCCATATCCATGACCGCCTCCCCGCCGGGCAGTATGCCGTATACCGCTTCCACCGGATCCCCCATAGGGCCGCGTACTTGCACACGCTCCAGCTTGCCGCCCAGCGCCTCTGCCAGCGCAAGGGCGGTGCCTTCGCCGCCGTCCGCGATAGGGATCACATCGATATGGGCGTCGGGGTCTACCCGGCGTATACCGATGGAGATATGCTTTGCCGCCTCGGCGCTGCCAAGGCTCCCTTTAAATGAATCGCAGGCGATCAATATACGCATGGGCTTCGCTCCTCGTCGTTTGTCATAGCTACAGTTTATGAATGTGTCAAGTTAAGACATACTATTAAACTGGAATTATTGTTTTTGGAAACTCTTGACGTAGTGCCTTTCTGCATAAGGCTCAAACTGTACGCTATAGATGAATTGCTCCATAAACGCGCTCCGGCTCCTCTTGCGTAATAAGATTGATCTCATCTACTGAAAGTCTGCTGGTAGGAGCTTCCTTCTCAATATGGGAGAACATGATCGAGTTCCCTTTAGGTGCACGAGTGATTGCTCCGTCTTCTTCCATTTCGTCTAAAGCGCGAAAAAACATATCCGCTACTGGCCCCCGGGGCAATTTGCGATATGTCATGCCAGACATGGGCGTTGAGAATGATTTGCTTATATTTTATAGTACATTCACAGTGTAAATCAACACCGTACGTAAAATATATTTAACCTATATTTACATATCATTATATTTTTCATTAAATGACAAAAGTATCACCTTCTTTCTTTAATGTGCGGTTACTGGCTAAAAAATACCGTTCTGCAGCATGACGATTTTCATTGACATATTTATGGAAATTGTGTATATTACAGATACAGGGCAGAGATGCCCGTATGAAAAGCGCCCTGCCGCTTCGAGAGCAGATCATTTATGAAAAGCGCCCTGCCGCTTAAAGCGCAGATCATCTATGAAAGGTGCGCCACTACCTTAAACGTGGCTTTAATGATATAAAGAGGCGGTTTCCGCCTCTTTATGTGTGTTTTCGGGGAGATGGACATGGATAAGCTTGACTTTTATACTGTTAATGTGGACTATGTAAAGTTTTTGCAGGACGCTGAGGGTGAAAAACGCGGATTCAGCCGCGTCCCTAATATGGCTTACAGCGAAAATAAAGCTGCGCCGCCTGCCCCCTAATGTGCTGAAAACAGTGATTTAGCACTTCATGTCAAACGAGGGATGGCAAGTATGAAGAAGTATGACCTATTTCTTTTTGATGCAGATGGTACACTATATGATTTTGACATGGCTGAAGCGAACGCGCTTAAAACTATGTTTGACTGCTGCGACTTTGGCTACTCTGATGAAACGCTTTTAAAGTACAGAGAGATCAACGTGTTTTTGTGGGATAGCTATGAGAAAGGCGAAGTATCAAAAGACGACCTGCAAACACTCAGATTTTCCCGCTTGTTCGAGGCAATAGGGATTCATTATAACGAAACGGACTTCAACGAAAAGTATCTTGCCGAGCTTGGCAAAGGCGCATTTCTAATGGATGGCGCTTTGGAAATATGCAGGGAAATCACAAAAAACGGTAAATTCATTTATATCGTATCAAATGGAATCCTTGCAACCCAGGAGGCGCGTATCAAGCATTCGCTCATTAAAGACTATATATCTGACTTTTTCGTTTCCGAATTTGTTGGATACAAAAAGCCGGACGCCGAATATTTTGAGTATGTGTTTTCGCATATTCCGCAAGTAGGGAAAGATAAAATCCTCTTGGTAGGCGACTCTCTCTCAGCAGACATAGCCGGAGGTAACAATGCTGGGATTGATACTTGCTGGTTCAATATGGACAGAAACGAAAATCAGACCGAAATACTTCCGACATACGAAATAAGCAGATTGCATGAACTCTATAGTTTTTTATAGAATGATGAAAGCACATCCGCGATATACTCTTGAGCAGAAGCTCCAGCCCCTTAGGGTAAGAATGTCAAGGAGGAGTTTTCGGTAGCACAGTAATTGATAAAAACGGCATTGGACTACACCTCCGATGCCGTTTCGTAAATATATTATTGATTAACGCTGTAAAAAATGCTATGCTATTAATAAGCAGAGCGATGAGGTGATATTGTGCCTACTATGAATTACAATAAACTATGGAAGATGCTGATTGACAAGGGCATGAACAAAAAGGACTTGCGTTTGGCAGCCGGGGTCAGTACGGCGGTAATTGCAAAGCTGGGCAAGGGCGACAACCTCACAACAGATGTACTATTAAAGCTTTGCAATGTGCTGGATTGCGACATATCGGATATTTGTGAAGTTGTCCGTAACGACAGCAAAAAATAGGAGGGCAGAACTGATGAGAAGATATGGTTGCCTATCGTTTTTGTTCGATGTCTTTATGGTCGCAATTACGGCTGGCTTTTGGCTTATATGGATTTTCGTTCGAGAAATGCGCCGAAGAAGATGGTGAAAGGGGCTGAACTAATGGAGAGCAGGATTTCATATGAAAAAGCAATGGAAATAGCGGCGCGATTTGCTCAAAGGATTCGTGCCGAATTAGACGCCCAAGCCGAAGTGTATTTGTTTGGTTCTGTTGTCACAGCAAAAAACCATTCTAAAAGCGACATTGACATCGCTGTTGTGTCGCGGGTGTTCACAAATGATGTGTGCAAAAACTATGCACGGGTGAATATGTTGGCATACGATATAGACGATAACATTGATGCTCAAGCGATTATTTATGACGACTGGATTAACCAAACACCCTTCACAGCTACAGTCCAAAGGCAGGGAGTGTTAGTTGGATGATGACGAGGAAACAACACGTTGATTACTGGCTTCATGGCGCATCTGAGAACATGAAAGACATGAGGGGTGCTATCAAAAGTAAGCGCAGGACGAATGCCATGTTCTGCGGTCATTTGGTTGTGGAAAAAATGCTGAAAGGCCTGTGTGCAGTGCGAGGCACTGATATACAGCGCGAACACAAGCTTGTATTCCCCGGCGGTATGCGGTATAATGATAAGTGAGCGCGGCAGACGCGCAGCTACTACATAAGACGTACAGGAAAGGGTGATCTTATGGAAATCGAGGAAATCGCGGCAGTCAGCATGGGTATGAAGATGGCTGAGACAGAAGCCGCTGTCAATATTGCGGTGACTAAGCAAGCCATGCAGATGGAGCAGGCCATAGCCGCCCAGTTGATCCAAAGCCTTGAGGCCGCCGTGCCGGTCTCCTTCGGGCACAAGCTCGATGTGCTGGCATAGGGCGAAGGGCGCAGGATAATATGTACTCGGTATCGACGAACAGAACCCCGGGGTCAGCCTGAGGTTCTTTTCTTTTGGCGGTCGAAGAAAGAAAGGAAACAATGAAGAGAAGAAAAGCAAAAGCCGGCGCGAAAGCCAAATTAGGGGCAAGCTCCGGCAGGAGAGGCAAATCAGCACAGAAGCGTCAGGCGGCGGCGGGGCAGGCAGTCCCGGCATCGATCCGTGGCGCCAAAGCGGGATCGGGGCAGGCGCGATCCGCGTCCACACCGGCGGCTATGTCGGCTGCCTCGCTGACAAGAGTGCCGGCGGGCACGGGAGCGGCTTTACATGCGGGGGCGTCTTCGCCTCAACCTGAGGCGAAGCGGGAGTATATCGGCATATACGACCAATCCGGAACCTTAGGCAAGGTCATCCTCGACGACCGCCGGGAACTGCGGGAAATCACCATCCTGCCGGGGAGCGAAGGCGGGGCGAAGCAAGGAGATCGCGTCGTGGCGGAGCTCGCTTCCGAAGACGGGCAAAGTGGAAGCAGGGGTCATCGGCAAGGCGGCGCTTCAAGCGTGGCTGCGGTCTCCGGCAGAAGCGGGGCTGCGGGCAGGGCAGGCGCCCCGGGCAGGACAGGGGCTTTCGGCAGGGTCACGGAGGTGCTGGGCGCCGGGGGCGATCTGGCGGTGGCGGAGAAAGCGCTCATCCGGCGCTTAGGGCTGCGGCAATCCTTCAGCGATGAGCAGCTGGCCGCAGCCGATAAGCTGAACCGGGCTGTGGAGCCGAGGGAGTACGCGGACCGGCTGGATCTGCGCCGGGAGCTGCTGGTGACCATCGACGGAGACGACACCAGGGACATCGACGACGCGGTAAGCCTTACCGAGGAAGACGGGAAATGGCGTTTGGGCGTCCACATCGCCGACGTGTCCCATTATGTAAAGGAAGGCTCGCTCCTGGACCGGGAAGCTTTCGCCCGGGGAACCAGCGTATACTTCCCGGACTTGGTGCTGCCCATGCTGCCGCCGGATCTGTCCAACGGCATATGCAGCCTGAACGAAGGCGTGGAGAGGCTGGCGGTGAGCTGCCTGATGACGTTAAATAAGAGGGGGGCTGTGACCGGGTATGAGATAAAGCCTTCGGTGATAAAAGTCCGGGAGCGGCTGACCTATGCCCAGGTCCAGGGCTACCTGAACCGCAGGCAGTGGGGCACGAAAGAGGCGTTGGCGGGCAGAGGCGGCGGCGCTGCGGGCGGAGCGGCAGGAGGCGCAAGCGCGGCAGATAGTAGCGCGGTAAATAGTAGCATTGCAAGCAACAGTGCGGCAGGCAACAATGCGGCAGAAAGAGGCGTTGCAGGAGTAGTGCCAATGACTGCTACAGATAGTATATCGGCTCCGGGCGAAGCAGAAGCGGCCGACGCCGCAACAGGGGCAAATTTCGCTTTTGCGGCTGAAGCAGGCGCCGCCCTTACGGCTGAAGTAGAGGATCCTTTCTTCCGGGACGAAGCCGTCGGGCCCATGCTCCTGGAGATGGCGAAGCTGTGTTTGGCTTTGCGCCAGAGCCGCCTGGACAGGGGGGCGCTGGACTTCGAGCTGCCGGAGTGCAAGATCATCCCCGGCGGCGGCGGCATAGCCACAGAGATCAAACGGAAAAACCGTATGCTCTCGGAGATGATCATCGAGGAGCTGATGATTGCCGCCAACGAGACGGTCGCCGCCCATTATCAACGGGCAAGGATACCCTTCCCCTACCGCGTCCATGAGGGTCCGGGGCAGGACAAAGCCGCCGCCCTGGAGCTTATGCTAAGGAGCCTTGGATTGACGCTGAGGGATAAAACCGCAGCGGGCGAAAACAAAAAAGACCGCGGTAAAGGCGCGGCTAAGGGCGACGGGAAGAACAGTGGTAAAAACGCCGGCAGAAGCGGTAAAGGCAGGAAAAACAGCGGCGCGGCGCGGGGGGCGGGAGAAGCCGAAGGCGCCCCCGACGTATCGACGGTTTCATACAAGCGCCTGCTGGCGGAAGTAAAGGGCAGGCCGGAGGAAAGCATAGTCTCCGCCTTGCTGCTGCGCTCCATGAGCCACGCTACCTACAGCGTCGATAACCGCGGCCACTTCGGGCTGGCTTCCGGCTGCTACTGCCACTTCACATCCCCCATACGCCGCTACCCCGACCTGATGGTCCACCGCATGATCAAAAAAATGGCTGCGGATGAAGTACGGGAACCGGACGGGAAGGAAGCGCTGAGGAAGAAGATGGACGAACAGTGCCAGGAAGCCAGTATAAGGGAGCGGATCGCTGAAGACGCGGAGCGTAAAGCGGACAGCCTCTGGAAAGCCGACTATATGAGCCGGTTCATCGGCGAGGAATATGACGGAGTCATCAATGGCGTCACCGATTTTGGCTTCTACGTAAGCCTGGAGAACACGGCGGAAGGCTTGATCCATATATCAAAGCTGGAAGGGTACTATGAGTATATCGAAGAGCAAATGACACTGATCAGCCGAGACAACCCTCAGCGATACCGGCTGGGGGATACGGTTCGCGTCGTGCTGGAAAGCGTCGACGTCAGCGCCGGGTATATCAACTTCCGGCCGGTTCAGGCAGACATGAAAAAAATAGCCTCACCTTCTAAAATGTGAGGCTTGGAGCTTGTCGGCGATCAACAGCGCTACCGAATCCCTGTTTTCACGAGTGACTTCCAGCACTTCCACACCAGCCGCCTCCCGGACTTCGTCAAGGAAGCCGGAAGCGGCTTTCTTTAGTACGCCGAGTACCGGTATGCTTGATGACAAGCATTCGAATACCGCGGCTTTAAAGGCTGCGCAGTTTTCCTCAAAGACGCCCAGCTCGTCTAATACGATAAGCTCCGGCTTGGCGGCCAAGGCTTCCCGTAGGATGGCGGCCCCCGTCGTCTCGAAAACTTCCGGGTATGCCTTCCTGCCGGAGGGGCTTAGCCTTTCGCAGATGCGGTGGTCGTCGTCGTAGGCGTCGGGGGCGCCCCAGGCTTTCAGGTACACGTCCCGCGTACCGTCGGCCTTAGCCGGGCCCCCGTAGGTGACGAGGCCGGCGACGCCGCCGCAGTCGCCGCAGTCGCTGCTGCCGCCGCTGCCGCTGCCGCTTCGCAGAGCCTTATTGAGCGCTGTGGTTTTTCCGATTTGTATATCGCCGGTGAGAAAAAGCTTCATCATACATCCACCTCAGGTTCTAGGCGTTACAGGGTACTAATGTAGCGCCCACGAAATAACTGGGCTATAGTTATGGCGGAAAAAGACAATGCAAGGATGGTTCAGTTATTTCGTGGGCGCTGCACTACAGCGCCGGGCCGGATAGCCCGGCCGATATGCGGACGTCGCGTCAGGACTTTTATGTCGCGCCCGCGTTATCTGACGGTGATCTTAACTTCCGCCCCGTCCCGGTAGCCCTTCAGCTCCCTGACGAAGCCCAGCACGACTCCCTGGAAGGCTTTTTCCACAAAGGGGACCAAGCCGATCCGGCTCCCGTCGACGAGTATCTCCATGCTCCGGCCCGCTACACAGTCCCCCCGGAACGCTTCGCCCCGGAGTAAACGCGCGCCCATCCGGCGGCAGTCCCCGCCGCAGGCGCCGCACTGCCCGGGGTCCACATTGGGCAGCGCCTCGTATACCGTCCCCTCGATGAGGCTGACAAGGGCTTCCGGGTCCTTCATCACGGATATTGCCGGTACGCCTCGGTACTCCCCCAGCTCATCGGCGATCCGCCCGGACACGCAAAAAGCGAAGTCGTTCCAGTTCTTCTCCAGGTCTTCCATCGAGCCCGCCGTGACGATCATGGGCATAGGCAGATCCCGCACGCTTTCGCATACCACGTAATCGAAGCCTTCGTAGAAAGACAGGATTTTTCGCATATCCAGCTTTCCGGGAAACAGGACGTCAGTCTCGGACAAACCTCTCGCGGTGACCAGGCCCGCTCCGGCGGCGCGCTGGCGGGCAGTGTCGCTGGCAGGATGTCCGTCCAGGGCGAAGCCTTCGGCGTGGATCTCCTTCACCGAGCCTACCGTGTACCCCCTGGCAGTCAGCCCGCGGATGATATGCTCTACCGTAGCCGTCTTGCCGCTGTCCGAATACCCGCAGATACTAAAAGCTTTCATCTTATCTCCTTCATCGGCCGCCCGGTACCGCCGTAGCGGGTCATCTGCATCTCCGCGAGGATGGAAAACGCCACCTCCTCGGGGGTCTCCCCGCCGATATCGAGGCCGACGGGGGTGTGCACAGCCGCAAGCTGCTCTTCGCTGAAGCCTTTTTCTCGCAGCTTGGCGAACACCGTCCTGATCTTCGCCGGGCTGCCCAGCATGCCGGCATAGGCGGCGTCCTTCTCCAGTACGGCGGCCAGGGCTTCCGTATCCTGCTCATGCCCGTATGTGGATACCATATAATACGCCTGTGGCCCAGCGCCGACGGACTTCACGCCGCTGTAGAAATCCTCAGCGCGGATAAAGCTGTCCGCCGCTTTGACATTTTCCGCGGTGATATCCGTATCCCTGGTGTCCACGGCGGTGACCCGGTAGCCCAGGGCCGAGGCCAGGCGAATGACGCAGGCGCCTACATGCCCCGCCCCGCATACTACCAGCTCAGGGGCGCCCCGCTCAGGTTCGATAAATGCGGTGACTACGCCGCTGCCGGGGTCGTCGTCGCCCTCGGCGTTGACGTATTCGCCAAGCTTGCTTTCCCCGGAGGCGATGCATGCGACCGCGTCGGCGGTGATCTTCTTCTCCAGGACGCCGCCCCCGATGGTGCCTTCAGCGGAGCCGTCCCTGTATACCAGCATTTTGCTGCCCGCCCCGCGGGGCGCCGCCCCCCGCGTCTGTACGATGGTGACCAGGGCGTGGGCTTTCTTTTCCTGCCGGGCGTTCATCTGGGCTTCCCATATATCCATGACCGACTCCTTTGCGAAATTTTATGATTCAGTGAAATCTTATATATCCAGGCTGGGCATAAAGCATATCCTGCGGCCCGGCTCATCGATTTTCGACACGCGGAGCTGTATGCCGTACAGCTCGGAGAGGAAGGGCTCCGTGATCAGCTCCCGGCTGTAGCCGGAGGTAAGCCTCCCGTCTCTGCCGATGATAGCCGCCTTGCCCCCGATGAGCAGAGCCTGGTCAGGGTTGTGGGTGGTAAATACCACGCCGAAGCCGTTTTCCGCAAGCTGCTTGATCGTCCTGAGGACGCGGATCTGATTGCCGTAATCCAGATGGGAGGTAGGTTCGTCCATGAGGATGTAAGCCGGGCTCTGAGCCAGCACCCGGGCGACGGATACCTGCTGCTGCTCGCCCCCGCTGATCTGCCGGTAGGACTTATCCGCCAGGTGGCCGATCCCCATGCTCTGTATGGCCTGGGCCGCGGAGTCGTAGTGCTTCTGGTCAGGCCGGCCGAAGGCGCCGATCCGGGGGGCGCAGCCGGTGACCACGTACTCCAGCACGCTGTAGTCGAAGGCGGGGACGATATTTTGCGGCACATAACCCACCAGTTGGGCCAGATGCCGGACGCCCAGCTCCTTCGCCGGCTTCCCGTCGTAGAGGATACTGCCGGAGGATACCGGCAGCAATCCGGCCACGATGTTCAACAATGTGGTTTTCCCCGCGCCGTTTGGCCCCAGTATCGTCAGAGTCTCCATAGGTTCGATGCTAAGGCCCACGTCGTGGAGTATCCGCCTCGCCCCATAAGAGAAATCCAGATTTCTTACTTCAATGCTCATAATATCTTCGCCTTTTGCCGATAGAGCAGCCACGCGTAAAACGGCGCGCCCACAAGCCCCGACAGGATGGAGAGGGGTATCTCCATGGATGTGAGGCAGCGGGCCAGGGTGTCGATGACGATCATAAACCCGCCGCCCAGCATAGCCGCCATAGGCAGGAGCCTCGTATTGTCGCTGCCGCATATAAGCCGCCCGAAGTGGGGGATGATGAGCCCTATCCAGCCGATGGTGCCGCTGATGCATACGGAGCACGCGGTGAGCAGGCTGGCGCAGAGGATAGTGACGCCCCTCAGCTTGGGGATGTCCACGCCCACCGTCTGGGCTTCCTGCTCGCCCAGGCTCAGGATGTTGAGCCGCCAGGACACGGCGAACATGACCGCCAGGCTCAGGAGCAGCACGGGGGACACGGACAAAAGCTGGGCCGCGTTGACCCGGGCGAGGCTCCCCATCTGCCAGAATACGATGGAAGACAACTGATCCTGGTCACGGGACACGAACTTGATCACGCCGATGAGGGAGTTCATGAAGCCGCTGACGATGATCCCCGAGAGGACCAGCATCATGTTGGACGAATTGCGCAGGAGCTTGGGGACACTTGTGGCCAGCAGCACCGCCAGTATGCCCCCCGCGAAGGCGAAGACCGGTATGGCCCGGAGGTGGACGCCGAAAAAGATCGCCATAGCCGCGCCCATGCTCGCCCCTGACGATACGCCCAGCAGATCGGGGGAGATGAGGGGGTTGCGGAAGGCGCTCTGATAGGCGGCGCCGGATAAGGAAAGCGCCGCCCCGATCAGGAGCGAAGCGGCCACCCGGGGGAGGCGGACCAGAAAGACGATGTTTGCCATCGCTTCGTCCGCTTCTCCCCCGGTAGCCGTCGCGTAGATCACGCGGAGTACGTCGAAAGGATTCATGCTGTACCGCCCCATGCTTAGGGCGGCGACAAACAAGACGGCCAGCGCCACAGCTGTGCAAAGGGCGAGCCTGGCGTATCCGCCTCTGCCGGTCACGCTACTTCAAACCAAGTTGTTCGAGGGTGAATGTCTGTCCGTAGATCATGTTATAGTATTCGTTGGCGTCTTTCAGGACCTGATCCATGGAGTACAGCTCCGGGTACAGGTTGTGCAGCAGCCATACGAGGCCGATAGCCGCCGAGGGCGTGGGATAGTCCCAAGGTTCCAGGGCACTGGGGAACACATAGACGCGCTTGTCTTTCACAGCCTTGATGCTGCCCCACGCACGGTCATTCAAGAGGTCGTCCACCGTGTACTGGGCGTAGGCGGGAATGTAGATGACGTCCGGGTTCCAGCCGATGATCTCTTCCACCGACACCTCCTGGAAGTCCCCCGAGCCGCCCACGTTCTTCGCGGCATTGACCGCGCCCACCGTCTCCAGTATCTCGGATTGGAGCATCAAGCCGTTTGCCACGGACAACTGGGATGACGCGCCCAGGAATAAGGCTTTGGGCTTATCTGTGACTTTCTGGGCGACGGCTTTCGCTTCACTTATCTTGCCGTCGAAGAAGCGGTTGATCTGAGCCGCCCGGTCTTCCTCGCCCGTGAGGGTCCCCAGCAGGGCGATGGACGCCTTGATGGTCTCGAAGCTTTCGCTATTTGGCAGAATCACCGCCGCCGGTACGCCCACGGCTTCGAAGGACTCGGCCAGGTCGGCGAAACGCTGGGGCAGTATAGCCAGGTCGGCCCCTGCCTGCACGACGCTTTCCATATTGATCTCGCGGCCCCTGCCGATCTGCAGGACGTCGTCGATCTCCGGATATACATATCCGTATAAGCCGCCGGCCATGTTTTTATTCCCAAACCCCACGAGGTATTTACCGCCGCCCCCGAGGATAATGGCGATATTCAATGTAGGATTGTGGGTGCCCACCAGCTTGGCGGCCGGCTTAGGCAAGGTGACCGTACGCCCCATGACGTCCGTGATGGAGACGGAGGCGCCCGCCTGGGGAGGCGCCGCGGCGGAGCCGCTGAGGATGGTCACTGTACCAGTAGCCTCGCTCCAGTCCACCGTCCCGCCAAAAGCCTCGCCTACAAAGCGCAGCGGGGCAAGGGTACGGCCGTCGACGATGGCGCCCGGTTGGTCTAATGGCACGACCTGCCCGTTGACGGTAGGCGAGACGCTTCCCACAGTGAGTACGACCACGGCGTCGCCCTTGGTCGCCGTCACGGTCTGGGTGGACTCGTTCCACTGTACCGTGGCGCCCATGGCTTCAAATATGGCGCGAAGGGGAACCATGGTCCTGCCGTTGATGATCTGGGGCGGCACGTCGAAGGTCTGGGCTTTGCCGTCGATGAGCACCTGGATGACGGGCTCCACCGCGAAAGCCGCGAAGCTAAACAGGCTGAGGGTGAAAATCAGTACGAGTGCGAGGGATAAGCTTTTCTTGAACATAGATTTTTCTCCTTCCGGTTTGATGGCTGATTTGCTATATCAGCGGATCACTCCGCTTCCAGGAATCTTTGCAGGATAGCCGCAAATTCTGCCCGGGTAGCGTTGCCTTTGGGGTCGAAGAGGTTCCCCGGCTTACCGCCGATGATCCCCTGCCGTGCCAGCTTGTCTACCGCGTCCTTGGCCCAGCCGCCGATATCCCCGGCGTCCGCGAAGTCCCTGTCATCTGTGACGGCGGGGGGTATCCTGCCGGAGAAGGCTTCATAGTTTGCCAGGATGGCAGCCATCTGCTCCCGGGTGATGTCGTCTTCCGGCCCGAACGCGCCGTCGCCGTAGCCTGCTACGACGCCCTTTGACGCCGCCCAAGCCACCGCGTCGGCATACCACTCGCCGACCGGTACGTCGCCGAAGGGGTTAGCCACGGCAGTGGCGGGGCTGCCCGCTATGCGGTGCAGCACGGTGACCACCATGCCCCGGGTAAGGGTCATGTTGGGCCCGAACCGGTCGTCGGCTACCCCGGTCATCAGCCCCCGGGCGAAGGCGAAGCGGACGTTGTCGTAGAACCAGTCGCCGGGGTTCACGTCGAGGAAGGGGTTGTCCGTCCACTCCGCCGCCTCGGCGTCGTAGCCCACCATGTAGTAGGAGTGGCTATTGCGGATGAACTCCACATAACCAAGGGTACTGTTGTAGGTGCAGGCAATCTCCGTGAGCTTGCCGTCCGCGCCCACATGCCATACTTTCAAGCCGTAGGCGCTCTGACCGGGCTTCAGGGCGTAGTTGATGCGGGTGACCGCCAGCCCGGCGCCAAAGCTTGTGATTTCCGTGTCTCCGCGCAGAACCAGTATTTCAAATACATCATTGCTTCCGACTACCGCTTGCAAGCCTTCGTCTAAAGTATCCGGATCAACGACGCGGATGATGAAATCAAAGTTGTTGCCTTCAGCTTGCCCGGCGATAGACGTCAGTGCTGCAAGGTCGTAGCTGTTTGAGCCCAGCGGGCTGCTGATGACCAGATACCGCAGGCCCGCATCCACCATCTCCTTAATGGAGTCGGTGGGAACCTTAGCGTCGATGGAGGTGGCGGTTGGCGCCGCGTTGATTTTAAGCTCCAGTATTTTATCCCCATCCGCCGCAATGGCTTCCTGGATTTTTTCGCTTAGCTCAACCTTATCGAAAGGGAGTACGGGCATATCGCCCAGAGGCACCGCGTTTGCTTCGATCACAACTGTGGCCGCGCCGGGACCCGGAATGCCGGCTGTGGGAGTATCACCATCGCCCATATCTTCACCGACCGCTGCTCCGGACTCAACTGTGTAAGTAAATTCGACAATGCTGCCCGGATACCTGCCGAGACCGATTATCTGAGCCGTGATAGTGAATTCTTCTTCGGGATAATCTTTCGGCACGAGAATAGGCGGATTAGCAACATACGCGGAAACATTGTAAATAGCGCTGAGCATCGTAGGCGCGCTTCCGTCCAGGGTATAATAGATCTTAGCCCTGCCTGCGCCTTCCGGAAGGTCGAGCCGGATCTCTCCGCCCTTTTTCACTGTCGAACCGGAAGCGGGGTTGGCAGTTGGTTCGCCAAAGGCGCCGGCTACGCCGCCTACAACGATACGGTCGATCTGGCCGACAAAAGCAAACCTCGTCTGCTCCTGGGCGGTCAACTGACCGAAGTATAGCCGCCCGCCGGTGTTGTCAAAGTTGATCACGGGCGGTACAGCAGTACCGCGGACGCCTTCTTCGCTGAAGTGATAACGCGTAGCGGTCAGGTCGCCGATCTTCAGCGTGCTGGAGAAGCCGTCGGAACCGATGAAGGTGATCTCTCTGCCGTCGTCCGGGGAGAGCCCGGCTGCCGCGAGCAAGCTTATCACACTTACCCCGCTGATGCCGTCGATGGATTCGTATGTGGGGAATGTACTCAGGGTGGAATAATCATTTGTTGATATAGGTAATTCGTCGATGTCGCTCTGGCTAAGGTCTTTCGCCAAGACAGACCCGTTGTACACAGCGAGGATACCTTCCGGATGCTCGTAGTCATCGTACCATTGGGCGTGAATCGTGGCGTCCCCGGTAAAGACTGTATCCGTTGTGACCCGGTTGCCTCCCGCAGCCGCTGTAAACCAACCGGCGAAAATGTAGCCGCCCCGGGTAGGCGTCGGCAAGCTTGTCAGCTTTCCGTCCGCCCCGGTCAGCATCGACGCCGGAGAAACCGAACCGCCGTTGGTGTTGAAGGTGATTCTTATCGCTTCAGCAACAGGTTCAGCGACGTCGTAGGTGAAAGTCACTATATCGCCGTCGAATCTGCCTAAGCCGATGATGCGGGCCGTGATGGTGAACGTGCCGCCTGCCAATCCCTCGGGGACGTAAAGCGGCGGATTTGCATCCTGGCCGGAAATGTTATACATGGGGCTATCCATATCAGGCGTGCTTCCGTCAAGGGTGTAGTAGATTTTCGCGTTGCCGGAACCTGAAGGCGTTGACAGTACGATGGGGTCGCCTTCATTGACAGTAGAACCTGAAGGCGGATCAGCCACAGGCGTGCCATTTGTTCCCGCAGTACCGCCGATGACGATACGGTTGATCATTTGCGCGAAAGCAAAAGCGGTCTGCTCCTGAGCCGCTAATTGCCCGAAGTACAACCGTCCGCCGCTGCTATCGAAGCTGATGACCGGGGGAACTTGGTCGCCCCGGACGCCATCGCTGCTGAAAAAGTAGCGAGCAGTTGTCAGGTCGCTGATTTTAAGCGTAGTACTGAAACCATCTGACGCGAAGAAGGTGATTTCGCTATCGTCTTCTGGAGCGAGACCAGCTCCCGCGAGAAGGTTCCAAATGTCTACTCCACTAACGTTGGAATAGGTTCTGTATGTGGGATTCGTGTTGTAAGCTGAGTAGTTGTTATTTTTCTTTGGTAAAAGATCGATTTCGCTTTTCGTGAATTCCTTCACAAGTATATCGCCGTCAATTACGGTCAGAACGACAGAATCATTTGGGTCGGGATTAGGGTCATCGCCGTCCCCGTCGCCGTCATCCGCCTGGCTGATCGTGATGCCGCTCAGACCCTTGATTTCGTTGTTCCGTTCACCGGTCGCCCCGGCGTCTTCGTCGCGGTATATCCGGAGGGAAGCCTGGACGTTGTTCCTATCGACGTCGGCGACTTTGTCCCAGGCATCGGTTTCTATATTGTAGATATCATAAGCGACAAAGTAATTTTTAGCGGCGACATCTTCCAGTGAAATATCTTTATAGTTGTCCCGGGAGAAGCCGTCGGTGGTATTTATTGAGACGAGAACGTTATCACCGCTGACGCCCGAGGCAGCCAGAATGTCGATAAGCATGGCGCCACGGACACGGCGCAACTGGCCGTCATAAGAATAATCCTTCTCTGCACGTCCGGCGTCGTTTGGCATGCTCTTGATGGGGTTGCCGGCGCCGCTGCCGCCGACGATCCAGGCGATTTCACCGCCGCCCCAGCCTTTGATGGTGAAGGGCGGGTCTAATACGACGGGCTGAGGATCAGGCTCATCGCCGCCGCCGAGTTCGACCTGCGCCGTCGCCAGCCCGCCATTGCTGCCGAAGCAAGCCAAGCCTTCCGGCGATACATACATCGACCAGACGTCGTCGAAAGCGCCTGCCGGCCAGCTGCCTGAGCCGGACCAATAGTTATCTGTGACAGTTATAGCGCCGTCCGATACGGCGCATCGGAATACGCCAAGCCCGTTTGTGCTCAGCCACAGATCACCCGCGGCGTCTACGAAGACTGTACGGATCTCGGGATAGAAGCCTTGCCTTGCTTTCGCCTTGAGGTCCGGGATCAGGTCGTCGCCTTTATAGCTCGTCACGCCGCCGCCCGGGGCGATGTAGTCCAGCCAGCCGCCGTCGTTAGCCGGGTCGTGGGCGCCGGACATACGGGTGATGTAGACGCCGCCCTCGGGATCGACGGATACGGAGCGGGACCAGTTGAAATCGATACCTGCGGGAATGCTGTAAGCCGTGACGAAACCGGCGGCGCTGACATGGGCGTAGCTTTGGTTGGGCCACGCCACGTCGTCTACATTGGATGTACGGTAGGTGGTGACCCAGGCGCCGCCCTGGTTATCCGCTTTCACAGCCCAGGCCGACATGGTGGGAAGCCCGTCCGCCATGGTCCATGAGCGCCATTCGCCCGAGGCGGGGTCAAACCTTGTCAGCCCGCCTTCCATGCCGCCGTTGAGTAGTGTGTGCTGCGAAGTGAGCCAGACGAGGCCGTCTTTGTCCACATCCAGCCCGTATATACAGTCGCTGGGGAGGGTGGAGCCTTCGGTGGTACTGTCATAGAAGGTGAACGCTCCGTCTTTGAAGCAGGCGAAACCGTAGTGCGCGGACGGGGGGGCGTTTTGGCTGCCCACGCTGCCGCCTTGGGTGAGCCAGACGCCTCCGTCGGGGGCGATGGCGATGCCGGTGACAAAGTCCGTCTTCAGGGCGGGCGTCGTCGCCGTCGAATACTTAGTGACGCCGCCCTCCGGAGAGATGTAAGCCATACCCGCGCCGTTTGTGCCCAGCCATATGCCTCCAGCTTCATCCGCGACGACGGCCCGGACCGAAGCCTGGGGGATGCCGTCGACGCCGCCGGGATACAAGTTGAA